>Ga0208934_1000108_pt1 | contig 65993 bp, 60 predicted proteins | sample MalvirDeepMed_s2_FD_184243 | JGI IMG/M metagenome (GOLD analysis project Ga0208934, IMG submission 184243) | Marine viral communities from the Global Malaspina Expedition - Malaspina viral metaG DeepMed_s2 (SPAdes) (version 2) | ecosystem: Environmental > Aquatic > Marine > Oceanic | place... | reverse complement strand
CCAGCTCGACCTCGCCTTTCTCCGGCAGTTTCTTCTCCCCCATCACCCGCATCTCCGGCTCCAGTCCCAGGTGATCGGCGAGCATCTTGAGGTCGCGTTCGGTCGGCTGTGCGTAGAGCGCGGCGTGGCTCTTGGCGAGCGTGAGGACGAGCGACTTCTTCTCGCGGGTCAGTCGCGTCGCGTCGAGCGAGCGCGCCGAGCCCGCGCCCAGCCGCCGGGCGAGGCGCAGGCCCAGCCCCCAGGTCACGCCCTCTTCCAGCGCTTCTTTCGACGCCAGCGCTCGCAGCGATTCCGGCAGATCGAGATTGTTCGAATTGGCGCAGATCGCAGCCGCAATCATCGCGCGCCCTTCGGGAGAGACGGCGATCCAGCGCTTGTGCAGCGCCCAGTCCACCCCTTGCCCTACGCGCAGGTTCGGCTCGGTCTGCATCGCCGCCATGCCGAGCAGGATCGCAGCCAGCCGCAAACGCTCCGCCCCCGGACGCTCCGAGGCAACCGTGTCGACCGTCCACCCGGCAATGCGGGTCGCATGCATGGGCGAGGCGCCGCGACTCTCGGCGAAGTCGATAGTGCCCGCAAGCAGCGGGTCCTGTGCCTTCTGGTACTGGTCCAGCCGCCGCATCATCAGGCCTTCGCGCAAGCCCCACGCAGATACGACGATCCGGGCGGGATCGTAATGCTTGAGCAGCACATGCAGGAGCTGCGCCGCCTCGGGCAGCGATTCGGCACGCGAAGAGGGTACGCGCGGCGCCGCCTTGATCGCATCGACATCGCTCTTGCCGAGCGTTTTGACCAGGTCTGCAGCTTCCTCGCGCGTCAAGGCGAAGGCGTGCGGGTCGGACAAGGGGAAATCGGCCTGCGTGTGGGCGAAGGAGGCCAGCGCGCGCCACGTTCCGCCGACGAGGTAGAGATCGCCGGTCTCGCCCTCGGGCAGCCCCATCGCGGGTGCCTCTTTGGCAACCATCTTCTTCAGCTTGTCGCGCAGCTTGCCCAGATCGCCACCGCCGATGCTCGCCAGCCGCAGTGTGCCTGCGGGAATGCTGCACCCGTCGCCCACGGCCCGGTCGCCAATCGGAACCAGTTCGAGGCTGCCCCCGCCCAGATCGGCGACGATGCCGCGCGCTTCGGGGAATGCACCGAGAGTGCCCTGCGCACTGATGGTCGCTTCGTCGAGACCACTCAGCAGGCGCGGCTCCAACCCGAGCGACGTGACCCGGGCGAGGAAATCCTTGCCGTTCTTCGCATCGCGCACGGCCGCCGTCGCCACGGTATCGACCTTCGAAACGCCCAGATCGGCGAGGATCAACGCGAAACGTTTCAGCCCGGCCATCGCCATGTCGATCGATGCATCGGCAAGCCGCCCGCTTGCGTCGAGTTCGCTACCCAGCCGTGCGGTGACCTTTTCGTTGAACAGGATGCTAGGCGCACGCGGCGGCCCGCCATAGATGACGAGGCGGACGGTGTTGGAGCCGATGTCGATAATCGCGCCGAGCGGTTCGAGCCCCGCGATACGCCCGCGATCGCTGTTCTTCTTGCGCCCCATCAGACCGATCCTTTCCGCAATGCCAGTTTGGGCACACCGCCAGCCTCCAGTGCGCCGCCGCGCCCGGAGAGCGACGGGTTGGTCATGAAATAGCGGTGGCAGTTGAAGGATTTCTCACTCGGCTCGGCCCGCTCGTACGTGCCATCGGGTTGCAAAATCCAGCTCCGCTCGTTGTCGAGCAGGTTGGCGAGCAGCACCTGCTGCAACACCTGGTCATGCACGGTCTGGTTCTCGATAGGCACCAGTTGTTCGACTCGCCGGTCGAGATTGCGTTCCATCATGTCGGCGCTGGAAATATACACCTGCGTCTGTTCGCCAGGGATCGGCGCGCCATTGGCGAAGGCATAGATGCGGCTGTGCTCCAGAAAGCGGCCGATGATCGATTTGACCCGGATGTTCTCGGACATGCCGGGCACTCCGGGGCGCAGATTGCAGATGCCGCGCACCACCAGCTGGATTTCGACCCCCGCCTCGCTCGCGGCATATAACCGTTCGATCATACCCACATCGGTGAGCTGGTTGAGCTTGGCCCAGATGCCCGAAGGCCTTCCCTGCCTCGCAGCATCGGCCTCCGCGTCGATCTTCGCATACAGCGTTTCGCGCAGGTCGATCGGGCTGATCGCGATCAGCTCCGTCTCATGCGGCTCGACGTAGCCGGTGACGAAGTTGAACAGCTTGGCCGCATCGCGCCCCAGCCGCGGGTCGGCGGTGAAATAGCTGAGATCGGTGTAAATCTTGGCGGTGATCGGGTGGTAGTTGCCGGTGCCGAAGTGGCAGTAGGTGCGGAACCCCTCTTCCTCGCGCCGGACGACCATCGCGACCTTGGCGTGCGTCTTCCAGTCGACGAAGCCGTAGATTACCTGAACGCCGGCACGCTCCAGCTTGTTCGCCCAGTAGAGGTTCTGCTCCTCGTCGAAGCGGGCCTTAAGCTCGACCACGGCGGTCACGGACTTGCCGTTTTCCGCCGCTTCGACCAGCGCCTCGACCACCTCGGACTGGGCGCCCGCGCGGTAGAGCGCCTGCTTGATCGCGACCACGTGCCGGTCGTTGGCGGCCTGGCGGATGAAGTCGACCACTACGTCGAAACTCTCGTACGGGTGGTGGATGATGATGTCTTTTTCGCGGATCGCGGCAAAGCAGTCGCCATCATGCTCGCGAATGCGCTCCGGGTAGCGCGGCGAATAGGCATCGAACTTGAGGTCCGGCCTATCCTCTTTCACGATATCGGCGAGCCCTGCCATGCCCAGCATCCCGTCGATCTTGACGAAGGAGGCACCGGGTGTCGCCAGCCGCTCGCGCAGCAGCGCCTCGGCGGTTGCATCGAACTCGTCCTCCAGCTCCAGCTGGATCACCTGCCCACGCCGCCGCCGCTGGATCGCGCTGCGGAAGGTGCGGACCAGATCCTCCGCCTCTTCCTCGATCTCGATATCGCTGTCGCGCAGCACGCGGAACACGCCGCTGCCCTGCATCTCGAAACCAGGAAACAGATGCTCGGCAAAGCGGGTGATCAGGTTCTCGATCCCGATATAGATAGCCTCCTCGCCGGGCACGCGCAGGAAGCGCGGCAGGGCTGAGGGGATCAGGACCATCTCGACCAGTTCTTCCGCTTCGCCCGACCGCAGATCCGATCGCCGCACGGTGAACAGCACGCCCAGTCCTTCGTTGGCGATGAAGGGGAACGGATGCGCAGGGTCTAGCGCCTGCGGAGTGATGACCGGCATGATCTCGTCGAGGAAATGCTGGCGCAGCCACTCGTGCGCCTCGCGGTCGATCCGCCGGTCGTCGGCCATGTGAATGCCGCTGTCGGCCAGCATTTCGCGCAGGTCGCGCAGCGTGGTCTGCTGGACCTCGCTCAACCGCGCGAGCCGGGTGCGGATTTCGGCGAGCTGCTGCGCGGGCGTCAGCCCGTCGGCCGACGGCTTGTCGATCCCGCGCTGGACCTGGCCCACGAGCCCCGCGACGCGGATCATCATGAACTCGTCGAGGTTGCTGCCCGAGATGGAAAGAAAGCGCAGCCGCTCCAGCAAGGGATAATCGGTATTGCAGGCCTCGGCGAGAACCCGGTCGTTGAAGGCCAGCCAGCTAAGCTCGCGATTGAAAAAGCGCGCGCTGGATTCGCGGTTCGGACTGGCGCTCAGCGGAGATGGCATCGTGCTGCGGGCTCTGGCTCTCTTACGGGACTATACAGGTCCGCGCAGACGCGCGGCGCGGTATCGGGGCCGTCATTATCGCGGGGTGCGCAGCCTTGCCACCCCGATTTGGCGCTCGTCGGCTACCATTCTTCCGATTTCATCAGGTCCGATGTGCGGGCGATTTCCGCTATGCCGCGCTTACCGTCCGAGCCCCGGCCCAGCTGGACCATCACGTCGATCACACTGGCAGCATAGGCGATGATATCCTTGCGGCTGAGCCCGATGCCGGTCTGCATGACCATCAGCGACAATTGCTCCAGCGCGCCATGCAGCGAGTTGGCGTGCACGGTGGAGAAGCTGCCCGGGTGGCCGGTGTTGATTGCGCGCAGGAAGCTGACGCTTTCTTCCCCGCGCAACTCGCCCAGCACGATCCGGTCGGGCCGTAGGCGAAGCGCGGCCTGGAGCAGCTCGTTGGCGGTCACCTTGGCCTCGCCCAGTTCGCCCTTCACCGCGACCAGCCCCACGCCGTTCTCGCCGGGCAGCTTCAGCTCGGGCGTATCCTCGACCAGCACCACGCGCTGGTCCTTCGGGATTTCGCCGAGCATCGCATTGAGGAAGGTGGTCTTGCCGGTGCTGGTGCCGCCCGAGATCAGGATCGTCTGGCGCTGCAGTATCGCCTCGCGCAGGAACGCGATCGGCTCTGCCTGCGGGTCGGGCATGGCGGGCGCGGCCTGCTTCTTGAGCGGGCCGGTGTCATAGGCGTCGAGCGGCAGGTCCAGCCGCCGGTGGCGACGGATCGCCATGACCCAGTGCCTGCGGCTCGCGGGCGGGCCGCAGAACTGTACGCGCGCGCCGTCGGGCAGCGTCGCGCCGAGCAGCGGATGCTCGCGATTGATACCCTGATGGCTGACGCGAGCGACCTGTTCGGCTAGTCGCTGCACGAGAATATCGGTAATCGCGTCGGTCTCGATCCGCTGCATGCCACCGGGCTGCGCCGCATCCTCGACCCACACCTCGCCGGGGCGATTGACGATGATCTCGGTCACCGTGTCACGGTCGAGCCACTGACGGAACGGCGCCAGATAGGCTTCGAGATAGACGCTGCGGCCCGTCGAATCGGTTTGCACCTGCGGGCTGCGCGGTTCGGTCGGCTTCAGGGGTTGGACGTCTGCACCCATGGTCTGCGGTTCGGCGTCGGCCAAGCGCGCCGCCTAGAGGCCCGAAAAGCCGAGGTCGCGCGATACGAATACGCGGATCGGTTCACCGGCCCGCACGCGCACCACAGGGCCAAGCTGGCCGTCCTGCTGCGCCGCCGCAGCCGCCGCCGCCTGCCCACCACCACCGATCACGACCGACGCGCCGCCGGTGCCGATGGCGGATAGCCCGCCGACGACCGACAGCAGCATCGCCGATCCGAAGCGCTGGAAAAAACGGCTGTCGACATCGCCGGGCAGGCCCGTCTTACCGTCGAACCCGACTCCGGGCGATTGCAGGTTCACGCTGACGCCGTCGGGGCGGATCACGCGGGTCCAGATCACATAGGCGCGCTTCTGCCCTGCTTGCAGGCCCGACTGGTACTGACCGATCAGCCGGCTGGAGCGCGGAACCAGCACGTTCTTGCCGTCGAAGCTCTTCACGTCCTGGCTCACGACCGCACGCACATATCCCGGGACATCGGTGTCGATCGCGGTTTCGAGAACCGCAGGGATCAGCGTGCCCTGCGTTATCGTCGTCGAAGGGTTGGTCATCGCGGTGGCCTGCGCCGGACCGCCACCGACCCCGCCCACGCGCGCGGCAAAATCGCCCGCCGAGCTGCCGGTCGTAGCGCCAGCCGTCCCGGGTGCGGCGCCTTCGGGCAGCGCAGCGGCGGGCACGGAGGCAACCGCCTTGCCGGTGGCATCGAAGACCAGCGAGGGGCTGTTATAGGGGTTCGCAGCGGTGCCCGGCGCCATATTGGGGTTGTTCGAATAGACCGGCGACGGCGCCGGGTCGGTCCGGAAGACCGGTTGCTGGGGTGCGTTCGCGGCCGGGGCAACGGGTGCCGGGTCAACGGTGATCTGTGCGGGGCTGGTATCGCGGGCCGCGACAGAAGCGGTGGCGGGCGCGGCTTCCTCGGGCGAAAGGCGCGCGCTGCTCATGCTCCACAGCGTCACGAGGCCGAGCCCGGCGACGATCGCGATCCCTGCGACCATCCCCATCGTGTCGCCGCCGCTCTTCTTGTTCGCGACCGCCGGGAATGCGCTGCGGCTGGCGAGATCGATGATCTCGGCGCTCTCGCTTTCGCGCGGGTCGTCGTCGCGCGCGTCATTGGCGGCGGTGCCCTGACCATCGCCTTTCCTGGGCGGCATTTTCATCGCGAGGCGCATAATCTTCGCTTCCCTTGTTGGCGTGCCTAGCGGCCGCCGCTGACCGGTCCGCTCGCCGCAGTGGCGCGAACCGGACCATTGTTCACCAGTATTGCCTTTTCGCGACCCGAGCGAAGAATAATCTGCCTGGGAACGCCGTCGACAATCACCGTATCGCCGCGCACGGTCGAATTGACCGGGCCTTCCTCGCCCTCGTAATTCTCGATCAGGATCGCGGGCACGGGACGGTCTTCGTTCCAGCGCAGGTATGTCGAGCGACCGTCGTCATAGATCTCGTCGGGGCGCAATTCGCTCTCCCCTTCGGCAGCCCATTTGAAATTGAGCAACGCCGGATCGATCACCGCGAGCGGATCGGTCGCTGCCGCCAGTTCGAGCGCATTGGCTTCGCCAGCGGCGCTCTCGGCAAGCTGCTCGTCGACCTCTTCGGGCGGAGGCTCGGGATAGGTGAAACGCAGGACATACATCGGCTTGGCACGCGGACTTGCCACCAGATCGAAGAAATAGGTGTGCCGGTTGGTGACCACCGTCATGTTGGTCTGCGCGCTCGGCTCCAGCGGCTTCACGAACAGCAGGTTGGCGCGCTGGTTGGGGGTGACCTGCCATGCGTTGGAATCGCCGATGGCGACATTCTCGATCGACTCGCCGTCGCCGAATTCGATCGTCGCCTGGACCTTGGTCTTACCCTGGATGACCACGACCTCGTCCGGATCGTAGAGCCGTTCGACGAGGCGCGGATCCTGCGCAAGCGCGGGGCTGGCGAGCATGGTCGCAAGGCAGGCGAGCGCTGTCAGTCGCGCGCGAATCATTTCATTTTCTCCGTCTGGCGTGCCCCGATGGAATTGCCCGATGCACTCTTGAACCGGCTGCCGAGGCCGCTCGTGCGCGAGGCCGCCTTGCTAGTTTCGGCACCCTGTCCGTTGCCTGAAGAGGTCGCATAGACCTTGGTCACGCGCACGCCGCCGGTGGCCGAGGAACCGCCGGAGCCTGCGCCACCGCCGGAGTCGTTCGCGGCCCTGGGCGGGGGCGCGGCAACCACGGCGGTGCGGCGCGCGGCGCTCGACTGGGCGGACTGAGCGGTGTGCGCGCTGTTATAGGGATTGGCAGCGGGGGGTGCGGGCGCCGGGGCAGGCATGCTCGAACCGCTGCGCGCTGCGTCCTGCTCGCCATTGGCGAGGCCGAATACGGTCCAGCCGCCGACCATCGTGCCGACCACCTTGAGCACCATCACCATCAACGCGACATGGACCGCGCCAATCATGAAAAAAGCCATCGCGGCGCGGGCCGGAATCTCGCCGGGAATCGCGGTCAGCGCGGCGAGGATCGGGACCGACATTTCGAGCATGATCGATCCGCCCAGCACCGCAAAGAGTGGTGTCAGCGCCATCATCGTCAGGCCCTTGAGCCAGCCGGTAAAAAGCCCGCGCGTCCCTTCGAACAGCGCCAGCACGACGAAGATCGGCCCCAGTGCCACCAGCAGGGCGAGCGCGATACGGGCGGTCACCAGCAGCCCGACCGTGCCGAGCATGAACAGCAGCGCGCCCATCCACAGCATCCCGGCGGGCGAGAAGGTCTCGATATCGGTCTGTCCGGCAGATGCCTGCTGCACGGCGGCGAACACCACATCGACCTTGGTCGCGAAAGTCTGCGTGGCAGAGCCGCTGTCGCCGGTCAGCGCGCTCGCCAGCCAGTCCGGACCGTCGACGAACACGCCCCATACGACCGACTGGTAGGCGACCCAGCTGGTCGCGAAGGTCAGCACCAGGCCCAGCGTCAGCATGCGCGGGGTGAGCGCACGTACACCCAGCACCGAACGGCCCGTCAGCAGGTTGATCGCAAAGAACGCGACATACAGCGTCAGGATGATGGTCAGCGCGGTCACCAGAATGCCGCCGGGGGCGAACAGCCGCCCGAAGGTCGCGCCGGTTACTTCGGCGGCGACGCAGTTCACCGCTTCCAGCGCAGCGGCAATACCGCCCGCGGCTTCGGACATCGCCAGATCGCAGGTTCCCGAAGGCGTCATTCGGCGGCCAGCTTGAACGGCAGCACGCTGGCGTCAGGATCATCCCGGGTGCCGCCCGGCCAGGCATGGCCGGTGAGCGCGGGGAACCAGTCTGCCGGATCGTCGCCCACCGCCTCGCGCAGCAGGTCGAGCCGGCGCACGCTGCTCTCTCGGCCCGAAAGGATCGTGAGCACCTCGGGCGCATTCGACAGGTCGAGCCGCACGACTACGCTCGCATCGGGCTGGCGGACGAGGAAGCAGCGGCTGTGCGCCGGCAGCGTGCGGATCAGCGCGAGCTCGTGGCTGGTGAGGCCGAAGCCGTCGCAGTAATCCTCGGGCCGCGCGCGGCTGTTGGGCATGAACACCATCGTCGCGGTCTGTTCGACCAGCGCGGTGGAGATGCGGCTTTCCAGCGCATCGCGCGCGCTCTGCGTGGCGAACCCGACCAGCGCGTTGCGTTTGCGCAGCGTCTTGAGCCAGTCGCGAATGCGCGCGGCGAAGACCTCATCGTCGAGCGCCTTCCAGCCTTCGTCGATCAGGATCATGGTCGGCTCGCCGTCGAGCCGCTCCTCGATCCGGTGGAACAGATACATCATCGTCGGCGTGCGCAGGCGCGGGTTTTCGAGCAGCGCGGTCATGTCGAAGCCGAGCGTCTTGCGCTCCAGATCGAGCTCGTCGGTCTCGTTGTCGAACAGCCAGGCATGCTCGCCGCCGTGAATCCAGGCGGACAGGCGATCGGCGAGGTCGCCCGCCTCGGGCCGACGCGTGCCGCTGAGCAGTTCGCGGAAATTGCGCAACCGGCGCAGGCTCGCATCGTTCTCGTAAGCCGCATCGACCGCGTGGCTGACGGTCTGCAATTCCTCGGGCCCTTCGGCCTTGAGGAGCACGCCGAGCCAATCGCGCAGGAAGGCGCGGTTTGCCGGATTGTCCGGCAGCGAAAGCGGATTGAAGCCGCTGGGTTCGCCCGCATAGATCCGGTCGTAGCGCCCGCCGATCCCGCGCACGAACAGCTCCGCACCGCGGTCCTTGTCGAACAGGATCGTGCGGGGGCTGAACTTCTGCGCCTGCGCGGCGAGGAAGTTCATCACCACGGTCTTGCCCGAACCCGACGGGCCGATGACCGAAAAATTGCCCAGATCGCCGTTGTGGAAGTTGAAGAAGAACGGCGTCGCGCTGGTCGTCTCCAGCAGCGTCACCGCCTCGCCCCAGTGGTTGCCCTCGGCCTGGCCCAGCGCGAAGCCGTGCAGCGAACCGAAGCTCGCCATATTGGCCGAGGAGATCATCGCGCGGCGCACGATATACTGCTCGTTGCCGGGGAACTGCGCCCAGAAGGCGGGCTCCAGATTGGTATCCTCGCGCACCACGATGGCGCCCGTATCGGCCAGCGCGGCGGCGCAGGCGGCGGTTGCGTCGTCGAGCCGGGGGAGCGTGCGTTCGCGCACCAGCACCGAGAGGTGGTGATCGCCGAAGCCAACCGCGCCGTTGCCCAGTGCATCGCGCGCGGCCATCATGTCGTTGCGCTCTGCCTGCGCTTCCTCGTCGACCGAGCGCAGACGCCGGATCGCCAGATCCATCCGCTCGCGCGCGGTGGTCCGCTCCGCCGGGGCGTAGCTTTCCGAAACGACCATTTCGTAGGGCAGCCGCAGGAGGCTATCGAGCAGGCCCGGACTGGTCGCGTCGGGATAGTCTTTCAGGCTGAGCATCGCGGCGAAATCGGGGTCGCCGCTGCCGCGCAGCTCCATCGCGTCGATCCCGAAACTCGCCCTGCGATAGGGCAGCATGTGGCCGATATCGCGATCCTCGGCCGGGCGGCGCACGGGCCGCATCTCGCCGTTATAGAGCGCGGAGAGCAGCTCGAGAATCTCGGAATTCACATAGCCCCTGGGCCCGGTGTAATCGCCGAGCATCTCCGCGCCGTAGGGTTGCAGCGAGGCGACGAGGCCTGTCGCAGCGGCGCGAAGCGAGCGCAGGTCTTTCGGATCGACCTCGACCGCGTCCTTCTTGCGGCTGTTAAGCGCCTTGCTCGCCTTCTCGACCCAGCCCGCCTTGCCGCGAGCGGGGCGGCGGATGAGCGTGACGAACTGGTCGTTGATGAACAGCGATCCCGAGCCCAGCCGCTCCTTCCAACGCGCATCGATATGACGTGCGAGCGGGTCGGTGAACTCGGCGTCCAGCTCCACCTCGACCCGCCGCCGGATGACGTGGTGATACATCACGAAGCGGCTATCGAGCGTCGAGCGCAGCATCACCTCGCGCGTCGCGGCATGGGCGTTGAGCGCGTCGGTATCCTCGGTCTCGAACAGCAGGCCGGGCACCTGGATCGCAGTCAGCAGCGATCCGTCGCGCAGCAGCAGCGTGTTCTCGTCCACCAGGCGCGCAAAAGGCAGCCGGTCGCCGACGCGGGCTTCCTTCGCGCTCCAGGCAGCGGCTCCTTTCCATTTGCTCATGCGTCGACCCTCCTAGGTCGGCTTGCTCTCAAGCCGCGTAGCTGTTGCAGCCCCACCGCTTGTAATTCTTGATGCGCGGGCATTTGCTGACCTTGGTGATCCACAGATCGAAGATCCGCGGTTCGCGCATGCAGGCGAAGTATCCGATGCCGTGCATCACAGCAGCGACGGGCAATGCCAGCCAGCTACCGGTGATAAGGAAAACCTCGGTCGTCACACCGATATTGATGATGAAATAGTTGAGCGTCACTCCGCCGAACATCTGCGGGCGGGTCAACGCGCGGTGAACCGGGTGGCGGACAAGTTGATCCATAATCGCGACCCTCGCTCCCCTGCCCTAGCCTGCGGCGGCCTGGATGCCCGAAACGATCGAGGCCGCGCCAAACAGGATGAACACGCCGATGATCACGGTCGCCCCGAAGCGCCAGTTCATCCGGCCGGTCAGCATCATGAAGCCGACCGCAGCAACCGCCATCACCGCGACCATCGTGGCGACATTGCCCAGCAGCGTGCCCTGCAGCCATGCCAGCGCGTTGACGATCGGGCCCGAGCCCGCCGGGTCGGTCTGCTGCACCTGCGCCAGAGCCACGCTGGGCGAAACCAGCGCGAACAGTGCCGCAATGCGAGAAAGCAGTTTCATTTTCATACCTTTAGTCGTTCCGGGAATGATTGGCGAGACGGCCCATGATGGCCGCCACATAGGCTTGCGTCTCGCGGATGCGCGGCACGCCATTGGCGCGAATGACGCGCCCGGGGCCGGCATTATAGGCTGCGAGTGCTTTTTCGAGATCGCCGTCGAACCGGTCGAGCTGTTCGCGCAGGTAACGCGCCCCGCCCTCCAGATTGGCGAAAGGATCGTTCGGATCGACGCCCAGGTCGCGCGCGGTGCCCGGCATCAGCTGCGCGAGGCCGCGCGCGCCCACCGGCGAAACCGCATTCGCGCGCCAGCGGCTCTCCTGCCACACCAGCGCTTCGATCAGGCTGGGACTAAGATCGAACCGGGCCGAAAGCTCTGCGACCTTGGCCTGGTAATGTGCGGGGACGCCGCGCGCGGTCAGGCGCGGATCGGTGGTGACGATCGCGGGCAACCCCTCGACCGCCTGCTTTCCATCCAGCGAGACGATCTGCGAGTCCAGACTGCGGAGCGCGGCAGACTGCGCCGCGGTCAGCTCAAGACCTGCGGCGGGCATGCCTACCCGATGGCCCGCGATCCAGCGCGCGCCATCCTCCGAGATTTCCATAACGTCGGCCCGCGCAGGGGCCGTAAGCAGGGTCAGCACCGCGAATATCGCGAGCCGACCAGATGTCCCGAGAATCATCGAGCCCTCCGTCCTGTCGCCTTGCGCATCATACATGACAGCGCAGTGACAAGCGACTGGATGGTTCCCGCTCGTTATCTCGATTTCGCAACGGCTTGCCGCTGCAGCGGACCCGCCATTTAAGGCCCAAACTGTCGGCGAGGCGCGCCGATCAGCGGCTGGCGATCTTGTCCCGGCGGGCCGCGAAATCACCGTTTTCGAGCATCTTCAAACCGTCACGGGCGAGATCCGCCGGATAGACGAAGCGTCCGTCGGTCGTTTCCAGCGTGTAATCCACGCGCATTGCGCGAACCTTCTCGAAAGCGACCCGGGCTGCCTCGGTCTCACCCGCAATGGCCAGTTCGACACCGAGATTGAGCAGCTTCGCGGGATCGGTCTCCGTCTTGACCTGCGCGACCGGCTGCATTTGATCCTGCGTGGCCATCTGCGGGCTCTGCAACATCATTGCACTGGCGATCATTGCCTGAATCATCATGTTCCACTCTCCTGTCTTTCAGGAGTGGATTATGCACTTCAGCCCCAAGATTGCAACAAATCTGTAATATTGTAATATATGAGTCACGTAGGGATTGCGCCGACGCCCCCGTTTCTCTGGCATTGCGGCCATTTGCTGACCGATATAGCACTGTAACAAAGCGCGGCGCACGTACCCGCGCGCCGCACTGCCCGCCCTGCCAGAGACGAGAGTCAGGCGTCCGCAGGACGCTTCTTCTGCAATCCGCTGCGCTTGCAGCTCGCGACCAGATCGCCGTGCTGGTTGAAGGCGCGATGTTCGAAGGTGACGATCCCCGCTTCGGGGCGTGACTTGCTCTCGCGCAGGGCCACGATCTCGGTCTGGATATTGATCGTGTCTCCATGGAAGAGCGGTTTCGGAAAACGCACCTCGTCCCACCCCAGGTTGGCGACGGCCGTGCCCAGCGTCGTGTCATTGACCGAGATGCCGACCATCACCGACAGCGTGAAGCACGAATTGACGATCCGGGTGCCGAACTCGGTGCCCTTCATGTACTCCTCATTCAGATGCAGTTGCGCCGGATTGTGGGTCATGCAGGTGAACATGACATTGTCCGTCTCGGTCACCGTGCGGCGGATCGGGTGGTCGATCACCTGCCCCACTTCCATATCGTCGAACCAGATCCCGGCCATGTGCATCTCTCCTGCGTTTGTGAGCCTTTGTCGCGGGCCTAGCCATGGGCTGTGAGCGCGCAAACCATTTTCCTACTCGCCAAGAGGTGGTTACTGGACTCGGCTCCATCAGACCGGAGCCTTTCCCCATGCCCCTCATCGAAAGCCTGATCGGCCCCCTCGCCTCGATCGTCGACAAGATCATTCCCGACAAGGAAGCGCGCGCGAAAGCCAAGCTCGAGCTGCTCGCGCTGGAGGGTTCCCATGAACTCAAGCAGATCGAGGCGCGGATGGCTGCGATCGTGGCAGAGGCGCAGTCCGCCGACCCGTGGACCAGCCGCGCAAGGCCCAGCTTCCTCTATGTGATGTATGCGATGATCCTGTTCGCGCTGCCGATGGGCGTGCTCTCTGCTTTCGATGCGCGCATGGCGGTGAACATCGGCAACGGGATGACGGCCTACCTGCGCGGCCTGCCGGAGGAACTCTACGCGCTCTTCGGCACCGGCTACCTCGGCTACACCGCCGCGCGCCAATGGGGGAAGGTCAAGGGGGTGGAACGGTAGGCTCTAGGTTTCAAGTCGGGGTCGGAAGCGGACGGCAAGGTCCGAATCAGGGTTTACGGTCAAGATGTTCCCTCAATGCCAGAACTTCCTTCACCTCTGCATAGGCTCTTTTCCAAGCCGGTTCTGACTTGAAAAAGATCAGGTGCGACACTGACGCTACCTCGCCCTCCGTCATATCGCACCATTCCAGATCATCTTCGCACCAGCAGAGCCGTTTGAGTCTCGCCGGAAGTGCTCCTGTGGGCATCCCTTCAAGCTCTTCACGCGAGAGCGGCGCCAAAGCGCGGGAAATGCCAATACCCTTCTTCATTCGCCACGATTACCGTAGACCACGGATGTCGACAACGGAGTCGTCAGCGGACATGAGCTTTCACCCGCTCGCAGCCCTCGCTAAGACAACGCGATGCCCACCACCCTCTTCATCCTCAACGGCCCGAACCTCAACCTGCTCGGCACGCGCGAGCCGGAGATTTACGGCACTACCACGCTCGCCGAGATCGAGGCGGCGTGTATCGCCAAGGCTCGCGAGCACGGCCTCAGAGTCGACTTCCGACAGACCAACCACGAAGGCACGCTGGTCGACTGGCTGCACGAGGCGCACGCAGGCGGCGCGAAAGCGGTCATCATCAACGCTGCAGCCTATACCCACACCTCGATCGCGCTGCTCGATGCCGCCAAGGCGATTACCCCGCCGGTGATCGAGGTGCATCTGTCCGACCCGCAGACTCGCGCGGATTTCCGCCACCGGTCCTTTATCGGGCAGGCGGCGGACCAGTGCTTCAAGGGCAAAGGCCTCGCCTCTTATCTCGAAGCGATCGACGCTGCCGCTGCCCTCTAAACCTTGCATGAACGCGCAGCCGGGAGCATACGCGCCGCTCCCCATTTCACGGATCAAGGTCTTACATGGCAGAAGATAGCCACAAATCCGGTCGCAAGTCGCAGATGAACGTCGACATCAAGCTCGTCCGCGAGCTTGCCGAGCTTCTTTCCGAAACCGGCCTCTCCGAAATCGAGGTCGAAGATGGTGATCGCAAGTTGCGTGTCGCGCGCGAATTGCAGGCGACCTACGCCGCGCCCGTGCAGCACGCACAGCCTGCCCCCGCAGCGGCTCCCGCAGCTGTCGATGCGACGCAATCCACCCCTGCCGCCGGGCCGGACCTTTCGAGTGCGGTCCCTTCGCCGATGGTAGGCACGGTCTACCTCGCGCCCGAACCCGGCGCGAAGGACTTCATTTCGGTCGGCGACAAGGTTTCCGAAGGCCAGACCATCCTGATCGTCGAGGCGATGAAGGTGATGAACCCGATCACCGCCCCGCGCGCCGGGACCGTACGCCAGATTCTGGTCGACAATGCCCAGCCGGTCGAGTTCGACCAGCCGCTGGTCGTCATCGACTGAGGACGCAAAGCATGGCCATAACCCGCATCCTGATCGCCAATCGCGGCGAAATCGCGCTGCGCATCCACCGCGCGGCCCACGAGATGGGCATCGAGACGGTTGCTGTGCACTCCACCGCCGATGCCGACGCGATGCACGTGCGGCTCGCCGATCATGCCGTTTGCATCGGCCCGCCCGCTGCCAGCGAGAGCTATCTGAACGTCGCCAACATCATCTCGGCGGCCGAAGTCAGCCAGGCGGATGCGATCCACCCCGGCTATGGTTTCCTGTCGGAAAACGCCAAATTCGCCGAAATCGTGGAGGCGCACGACCTCGCGTGGATCGGGCCCAAGCCCGAACATATCCGCACGATGGGCGACAAGGTGACCGCGAAGGCGACGGCAGGCAAATTGGGCCTTCCGTTGGTCCCGGGCAGCCCCGGCGCCGTCGCGACGGTCGAGGAAGCGAAGCGGATCGCCGCCGAAATCGGCTATCCGGTGCTCGTCAAGGCCGCGAGCGGCGGCGGCGGACGCGGCATGAAGGTCGTGCCGAGCGAGGACCTGCTCGAGGGTCTGATGAGCCAGGCCAAGAACGAGGCGAAATCCGCCTTTGGCGACGACACGGTCTATCTCGAGAAATACCTCGGCAATCCGCGCCACATCGAGTTTCAGGTGTTCGGCGATGGCAAAGGCAACGCAATCCATCTGGGCGAGCGCGACTGTTCACTCCAGCGCCGCCACCAGAAGGTGCTCGAGGAAGCGCCGTCGCCCGTTCTTTCGACCGAAGAGCGAAATCGGATGGGCGAAATCTGCGCGCAGGCGATGCGCGACATGGCCTATCGCGGCGCGGGCACGATCGAGTTCCTGTGGGAAAACGGCGAGTTCTTCTTTATCGAGATGAACACCCGCCTGCAGGTCGAGCATCCGGTGACCGAGGCGATCACCGGGGTCGATCTTGTACGCGAGCAGATCCGTATTGCCGAGGGCAAGCCCCTGTCGGTGACGCAGGAGGAAATCGAGTTCAAGGGCCATGCGATCGAATGCCGGATCAACGCCGAAGACCCGTTCACCTTCGCCCCCTCCCCCGGCAAGGTCAGCTATTACCACTCCGCGGGCGGCATGCATGTGCGCGTCGATAGCGGGCTCTACGCGGGCTATTCGATCCCGCCCTACTATGATTCGATGATCGCCAAGCTCATCGTCTATGGCCGCACCCGCGAGGGCTGCATCATGCGGCTCAAGCGCGCGCTGGAGGAAATGGTCGTCGAAGGTCCCAAGACCAACATCCCGCTCCACCAGGCGCTGCTGAAAGAGCCGGACATCCTCAACGGCGACTATTCGATCAAGTGGCTGGAGGAATGGCTCGCCGAGCGGGAGAGCTAGGCTTCGGTCACGCCGGTTTGCGCGTGTGCCAGCCGCGTATCATGAACGCCTGATAGAACGGAACGGGCTTGGCGAAGCCCGCCTCGCGCCACAGCGCCTCGGTTTCGGCAGGCCCGACCACGCTCAGCGTGTGGCGTAAGGTCTCGCCGAGCGAGGCGAGCGATTCCTCGCTGGCTCCCATCATCGCATGCACCTGCTTCCAGTCTTCGAGCATGTCGGGGAAGCCCGGTGCGTCGAGGTCACCACTGATCTCCGCGCTGACAAAGCGGCCATCCGGGGCCAGGCGGTCGTAGATCGCACGATAGAACTCCGGGCGATCGTTGCGCTGGACAAAGTGGGCGACAAGGAGGCTGACGGCCGCGTCGAATTCGTCTCGGGGTGCGTCAGCGACGTATCCTGGCACGAGCTCGCAACGGGCTCCGATTCCGGCCTCATCCAGTCGATGCCGCGCAACCTCCAGCATTTCGGCGGAAGGATCGACACCGACAAACGAAAGATCGGGACGCTCGCTTGCCAGCGCAAAGATATCCGCCCCTGTCCCCACGCCCACGCACAGGACCCTGGCCTGTTCCGGGAGGCTGGAGAGCACAAGCCGCATCTGGAAATGCAGGCAGTCCGAGAGAGGTTTGAGACCCGCGTTGCGCTGGTCGTAAGCCTCCGCCATTTCCTGATTGAAGAAGTCGGACGGTCTGAAGGAAGCGTGCCTATTCATGATACCTTGTATCATAGGCGGCTCGCTTCTGCCATTCAAGCGGGCTGTCCCGCTAAATCGCAAACATGTCCGGTCGCTCGGATCCGACCCTAGTCGAAGTTAAAACCCGCCGCCTTGGCTTCTGCGATCACTTCCTCGCCCGTCTGTCGCGGATGATCGCCCTCGATCCTGCACCAGCCGGCACGCTCGTCGACGAAAATTTCTTTCTTGATCGCGTGGCCGGCGGCCTCATCGAACAGGCCCGCAGAAAAGCTGCGTCCACCGGTCGGCAGGAAACGATACCACAAGTTGCTGCCGCATCGGGAACAGAAGGCGCGTTCGGCCCAGTCGCTCGACCGATAGACCCCTATCGACTCCTCTCCGTCAATCTCCGCCTTTTCACCGGTTTGCGCAGAGTAGAATGACCCGGCCCAGCGGCGGCACATGGCGCACTGGCATATCTCGATCTCACGCGCCGGATCGGTGAGCACGATCTGTACCGCGCCACAAAGGCAGTGACCGGAAAGGGAGGGAGCCAAGGTCATGCCGTAGCCCTGCCTACTTGAGCGGAACGCCCGGCGTATATTTGCTGGTGCGGATTGTCAGCGAAGTCTTCACCGAGGCCACGTTGGGTGCGGGCGTCAGCTTGCTGGTCAGAAATTCCTGGAAGCTCTGCAGGTCGCGGCTGACGATCTTCAAAATGAAATCGATCTCGCCGTTGAGCATGTGGACCTCGCGCACTTCGTCGAGGTCCTGCATCGCGGCTTCGAACTCGCGCAGCGATTCTTCCGCCTGGCTCTTCAGGCTGACCATCGCGAACACCACGATCGCGAAGCCAAGCTTCGACGGTTCGAGATCGGCATGGTAGCCACGAATCACGCCCATATCTTCCAGCGCGCGCACCCGGCGAAGGCATGGCGGCGCGGTCAGCCCGACGCGGCGTGCCAGTTCCACGTTCGTGACACGCCCTTCGGCCTGCAATTCCTGCAGCAACTGGCGATCGATCTCATCAAGATTGGCCACGGCCACCCCTCTCGCAACAAATCAACGTCCCTGAAGCCATCCACGCGATTCCTGAAAGGATCATCTTTGTAAATAATTCGAACGGCTAACATTATTGTTCATGACAGCGAATGTCCCGCTTTGCAACGTGGGGACTGACTGTCATTCCTACGCCGTGTTAAAGGGTTATGAACCATCCACGTCGTGCCGCGAGGGTCGGCGAAATACCCCCTACCGCGTAAGATCCTTCTCGCCGGAGCCTGCCACCGCAAACCCTATGCAATTCGACGATCGCCTCGCCACAGTTCTGCGCCACAAGGCGAGTGCAAATGCGGGCGCGCGCACGCAATATCGGCAGCTGCTCGACCTGCTCGGCAGTCCGCGCGAAGGGCGCGACCCCAGCCTCCTGGCTGCCGCACGCCTGCGCCTCGATTCACTGGCCGACGTTATTTCCGTACGCGAACGTGCCGAGATCGTGCGCGAACAGGGGCGACGGATGAACGACCCGGCACTGGTCGCCCAGTTTGCCGAGGCCGAGCCCGACATTGCCTGCGCCACGCTCTCTACCGCGCGCCTGACCGAGGATCAGTGGCTGCGGCTGATCCCCGAGCTTCCGGTTCGCGCGCGCGGTTTCCTGCGGCTGCGGAGCGATCTGCCCGAGGAGGTGGAGGCGCTGCTGGAGCGACTCGGCGTGCGCGACCGCGCCCTGCCCCTGCCGCCGTCGCCCGAACATCTGGTCGAAGACCGCCGCGAGGAACCTGCCCCGGCGCCGACCCGCGGTCCCGAGCCGAACGAAGACCATATCGTCGATGGCGAATATACCGAGGTCGAAGATCCCGAGGGTGACGACAAAGCGGTCGAGAACGAGCCTGAACCTCTACCCGAGTCGGCGCCCGAACCGGCGCCCGAACCGGCTGCGGAAGAGCCCGAACCGCTTGCGGCGACGGGTGCTGCCGCTGCAGTTGCGGCCGCCGCAGGAACGGTCGCTGCCGGGATGGCCGCTTCGCCACCTTCTTCGCAAGCCGACACGCCTGAGCAGCCGCAGCCGCAGCCGCAGCCGCAGAGCGAAATTGCAGCGCTGCGCCAGCGGATCGACGCATTCCAGCGGTCGCGCGAAGATCGCGGCCGGTCGCCCCCGCAAGAGCCTGCCGCAGACCATGCGGCACCCACCCTGCCCTTCGCCGATGCCAGCACCGGCCAGGAGGAACTGACCGGCTTCGGCTTCGCCACCGACACCGCCGGCGTAATCGACTGGGCAGACAGTTTCGCGGCCTCGCGCGTGCTCTACCTTTCCCTGCCCAGCATCTTGCCCGAAGAATTCTCCGAAGCGATCGAGCGGCAGCAGCCGCTGCACGGCGTTGATGTGACTTTGGAAGGCGGCCCCGCCATTGCCGGCGCATGGGTGCTCGACGCACAGCCGCGCTTTTCCAGCCCCGACGGGCGTTTCCTCGGCTTTGCAGGCGGGATGCGCCGCGCGCTGGAAGCCGAAGAGCCGGGCAATCAGAGCGATCGGCTGCGCCAGTTGCTTCACGAACTGCGTACGCCGGTGAACGCGATCCAGGGTTTTGCCGAAGTCATCCAGCAGCAGGTCGTTGGCCCCGTCCCGCACGATTACCGCGCGCTCGCCGCCGGTATCGCGGGCGACAGTGCGCGAATGCTGGCCGGGTTCGACGATCTGGAACGCCTTTCGCGTCTCGAAAGCGGTCGTCTGCGCCCGACCAGCGGCGACGCCGACCTTGCCGCGATCTTCCGGCAGCACCTCTCCCAGCTTCTCCCGTTGCTGCAACCGCGCAATGCAGGCTTCGTCGCGACGCTGGGCGGCAGTTGCCGGGTCGATCTCGCCAAGCCCGAGGCCGAGCTGCTGAGCTGGCGCATTCTGGCGACGCTGGGGTCCGCCGCCGCGCCGAGCGAGAAGCTGGCCCTTACGCTCGACCATGAAACCGGCCCCGGCGGCAACACCGCGCAGTTCGTCGCCGACCTGCCCGCATCGCTGAACGGCAGCGAGGATATCTTCGCCGCCCGGGGCAAGCCGCTCTCGGTTGCGATCAGCGCCGGGCCGTTCGGCCCCGGCTTCGCATTGCGGCTCGCCAGGGCGGAAGCGCGTGCGATCGGGGGCAGCCTGCGCCGCGAGAATAGGCGGTTGATACTCACGCTGCCCGCTTTGACCACGCAGATACCCGCCGCTACCGAGGCGAAAGGGGTTCCCGAACACGCGGTCTAACTGCGGGAGCGGTGCCCGGATCGGACGGGGCCAGGACCAATGCTGATATTGCCACAAGCAGAGCAGGAAGCGCGTTTTGCGCCCGGGTTCGCGCCCGCCTCTCTCCTCACGGTCGATACCGAGGAAGGCTTCGACTGGAACGGGCCTTTCACCCGCGACCGGCACGATCTCCACCATCTCGACCGCTTGCCCCGGTTCCAGTCCTTCTGCGAGGAGCTGGGAGTCTCGCCGGTCTATCTGGTGGACTGGCCAATCGTGCAGTCTGCCAAGGCGAAGGAGATCATCGGCGATGCGGTGGCACGCGGTACGGCAGAGGTCGGCGTTCAGCTGCATCCGTGGGTCAATCCGCCGTTCGACGAAGAGGTGACCACGCGCAATTCCTTTGCCGGCAACCTTCCTCCCGAGCTTGAACGCGCCAAGTTCGTGGCCCTGCGCGACGCGATCGAGGAAACCTATGGCACCGCGCCGATCATTTACCGGGCAGGCCGCTATGGCCTCGGCCCGGCGACCAAGGCGATCCTGCACGATTGCGGCGTGGTGATCGATAGCTCGGTGCGCGCGCTCTACGATTACTCGCCCGGCGAAGGCGGCGATTACAGCGCTTTTCCGAACCGCCCGTACTGGGTGGCTGGCGAGAAGCCGCTGCTCGAACTGCCGCTCACGACGATTTATCGCGGCTTGCTCGCGCGCAAGGGCACCGCGCTGTTTCCTCGTCTGGCGAAAGTGCCCCACGGCGCAGGGATCGCCGCGCGCGCAGGTTTGCTCGAACGCATTGCGCTGACGCCCGAAGGCACACCGCTGCGCGACGCGATCCACGCGGTCGACACCGCGCTGGACGATGGGCTGCCGTTGCTCGTGCTCTCGTTCCACAGCCCCTCGCTCGCACCGGGCAATACGCCCTATGTGCATGACGAGCGCGAATTGGACGCGCTGTATGATTGGCTGCGCGGAATCTACGCACACATGGCAAGCCGCAACGTCTCGCCGACCACGGTGAAGCAGGTGTGGGACGCGGCGCAGCAAGCATGATGCGCAGTGCTGATGCGCACTGTCTGCTTGCGAATGGTGCGCATCGCGGCTAGCGGCTTGCGCTTGCGATGGCATCGTCCCGGGGGCCTGTAGCTCAGTTGGTTAGAGCTGGCCGCTCATAACGGCTAGGTCGCGGGTTCGAGTCCTGCCGGGCCCACCGGGGATGCCGTTATCGCATGAGCCAGTCGATAGTCTGGCGGTCGGGGAGTGGCGCAGTCCGGTAGCGCGCTTGCTTTGGGAGCAAGATGTCGCAGGTTCGAATCCTGTCTCCCCGACCATTCTCTTGCGCGCGGACGATCAACACTCGCCCCCCGCCCCATGCACCCGAAGATCCGTACCCGGTCTGCCAAAAGTCGATTATCCTCGATTAACCGCCTGAATGCGGGTTGATAGTCCGGTACGGTGTGTCATTATCGACATTCACAGGGGGGAGCGAACGCGAATGGTGCAATCGCGCACACGGATGATGATGGCACGCGGCAAGGCTCCCTTGTTGGGGCTCTCGCTGCTCGTGACCCTCGGTGGCTGTGCCACGATGGGCGAGCCGTCGGTCCCGTCATCCGCGGCGCCGCAGGTGCCCGAACGCTGGGCGATTGCGGACCCCACCGGCCCCGAGATCGAGCTGCAGGCCTACTGGCAACTGCTCGACGATCCGCTGGTCGACCGATTCGTCGAGCGCGCACAATCCGGCAATCTCGATCTGGCGCAGGCTGCCTCGCGGCTCCGCCTGGCGCGCACGCGGCTTCGCGAGGCCCGGGCAGGCCGCCTGCCCAGCGTGTCGGCCAATGCCGGCGTCGGCCGCGACGTGGGCGATTTCGCACCGGATGATCTGCAGTTGGTGCTGGGCGCCGATATCGCGTGGGAGGCGGACCTTTTCGGTCGCATATCGGGCTCGATAAACGCATCCGAAGCGAACCTTCGGGCAGCGGGCTATACCCTCGCCGATCTGGAGCGGGCAATCGTGGGATCGGTGGCCACGCAGACGATTACCGCCCGCTCGCTCGCGCGGCAGCTGGCGATCTCACGTAATGCGCTGGCCAATCAGGAAGACAATCTCCAGATCGCGCAGTGGCGCAACCAGGCGGGCCTTGTCTCCAGTCTCGACGTCGAGCAGGCGCGCACCCAGCGCGCGCAGACCGCCGCGAGCATCCCGCAGCTGGAAAGCGATCTGATCGCGACGGCCAATGTCATCTCCACCCTGATCGGCGAGCCGCCGGGCGCGGTCTATGCAGCGCTGATCGCCGACACGCGCGCGCTGCCCGTTCCCCCGCGCTCGGTCGGGCTGGCAGTGCCCGCTGAGATTCTGCGTCGTCGGCCCGATGTGAGCGCCGCCGAAGCGCAGCTGGCCGCCGATCTCGCGCAGGTCGGCATCGCCCGGGCGCAGCTCTCTCCGTTCGTCCGGCTGACCGGGACGGTCGGCAGCACCGCCCTCGGCGTCGACAATCTGCTCGACGTCATCACCGGCAATCTCTTTGCCGGGATCACCCAGCTCCTGTTCGACGGTGGCCGCACGCGCGCGCAGATCGACGGGGCGCAAGCCATTGCCGACGGATCGCTCGCGGCGTGGCGGCAGAGCATTCTGGTCGCACTGGAAGAGGTTGAAACCGCCTCGGTCCGCCTCGACGCGACGGACGAGCGGGTGGCCGCGTTCATCGAGGCCAGCGACGGTGCGCGCAATGCGGCAATCCTCGCCCGCAGTCAGTACGAGGCCGGGCTGATCGACTTCCAGACCCTGCTCAACGTCGAAAGTTCACTGCTGAGCGCCGAGACGGCGGAGGTGTCCGCCGAGGCGGCCCGCGCCATCGCCTTCATCAATCTTGCGCGTGCTCTTGGCGGCGGCTGGCGCGCGCCCCAAGCCATCGAAGCGGCCATCGAGACCGGACCCCAACAGCCATGACAAAGACCGACAGCACCTCTTCGGACAATATCGACGAATTTCTCGGCGAAAAGCCGCGCCCTCGCTGGCGCCGGTGGATGAAATTCTGGCTGCCCGCGGTCATTATCATCGCGCTGGTCCTGCTGATTTCCACCTGTTCGGGCGGCAACGAGGCACCGAGCTATATTACCGAGGATGTGGAGCGAGAATCGCTCGACATTACGGTTACCGCGACCGGCAACCTGCGCCCGACCAATCAGGTGACCGTGGGCTCCGAAGTCAACGGCCCGGTCGAGCGGGTGCTGGTCGACGTGAACGACCGGGTGACGCGCGGACAGGTGATCGCGGTGATCAACACCGAGATCATCGACCAGCAGATCGCGCAGTCGCGCGCGCAATTGAACGCTGCCCGGGCCAGCCTGTCGCAGTCGCGTGCAACGCTGGATGTGGATACCGCGCAGCTCGCGCGGCTCGAAGAGGTGCGGCGGCTTTCGGACGGGCGTGTCCCCTCCCAGGTCGAGCTGGAGCAGGCCCAGGCCGCGGTCGCGCGAGACAAGGCGGCGGTTGCCTCCGCCCGCGCAAATATCGAAGCGGCACAGGCAAGCCTGCAGGCCAACCTCACCACCCGCAGCCGCGCGGTGATCCGCGCGCCGGTGACCGGGGTCGTGCTGGCCCGCCAGATCGAACCGGGCCAAACCGTCGTCGCCAGCTTCAATACGGTCACCCTGTTCGTGATCGCCGAAGATCTGTCCGCGATGCAGCTGCGCGTCTCGATCGACGAAGCCGACGTCGGCGCCGTCGAAGCGGATCAGAGCGCGACCTTCACGGTCGATGCCTATCCCGGCCGTCGCTTCCCAGCGCGGGTCGAGCGGGTCGATCTGGCCTCGGCCAATACGGTCGAGAATCAGTCTGCCGCTGCGGGCAACTCGGTTGTCAGCTATGAGGCGCGGCTGGCGGTGGATAATCCGCAGGGCCTGTTGCGACCCGGGATGACCGCCACCGCAACCATCGCCACCAAGTCCACCGGCCAGGCGATGCTGGTGCCCAACGCGGCGCTGCGCTTCAACCCCGGAGAGCAAAAGGGCGCCAGCGGCGGGGTCTTCAACCCGCAGATCGGGCTGGAGGAACAGGAACAGCAATCGGGCATCGGCGTCGGCAGCCGTCAGAAGGTGCAGGTGCTGCAAGAGGATGGCACCCTGCGTGCGGTCGACGTGGTCACCGGGCAGAGCGACGGACGTCGTACGGTCGTGCGCTCCTCCGATCTCAAGCCGGGCATGAAGGTCGTTACCGGACTGCGGGCCCAGGGCGAATGAGCGCAGAGCCGCTCATCGAAATGGAAGGCATCACCAAGGTCTTCGGCACCGGGAGCGCGGCGTTCCAGGCGCTCAAGGGCGTCGACCTGATGATCGCCCGCGGAGATTTCGTGGCGATCATGGGGCCCTCGGGCTCGGGCAAGTCGACCACGATGAACATCCTTGGGTGTCTCGACGTGCCGACCGGCGGCATATTCCGCTTTCGCGGCGTCGAGGTGCAGAAGCTCAATCGCGATCAGCGCAGCCTGCTGCGTCGCAGATATCTCGGCTTCGTCTTCCAGGGCTTCAATCTGCTGGCGAGAACCACCGCGCTCGAGAATGTCGAGCTGCCATTGCTCTATCGCGGCGAGAAGAAGGCCGTGCGGCAGGAGGCCGCGATGCGCAGCCTCGATGCGGTCGGCCTCGCGCCGTGGGCGAGCCACACGCCCGCCGAGCTTTCGGGCGGACAGCAACAGCGCGTCGCGATCGCACGGGCGCTGGTGACCGACCCCGACGTGCTGCTGGCCGACGAGCCGACGGGTAACCTCGACACCGAACGCTCGGTCGAGATCATGGAGCTGCTGCGCAAGCTCAACCGCGAGGGGATCACCGTGCTGATGGTGACCCACGAAGAAGAAATGGCCTCTTTTGCCAAAACCATCGTGCATTTTCGCGACGGGCTGGTCGAACGGGTCGAGCGCGGCGCGCGCAGCATGGAGGTGCCCGCCTGATGCTGGGTGCAACCTTCCTCCTCGCGCTGCGCGAAATCCGGCGACACATCCTGCGCTCGATCCTGACCACGCTGGGCATCATCATCGGCGTGGCCGCGGTGGTGACGATGGTGACGCTTGGCAATGGCGTGACCGCTTCGGTGCAGGAGTCCGTCTCCTCGCTGGGGGCGAGCAACTTCATCGTCTTCCCGGTGCGCAGCGAACGAGGCGCGATCCGCCCCTTCGACCAGACCGACGTCGACGCGGTCGAACAGCAGATCGCGGGCGTGCAGGTTGCGGCGGGGAACGCCAGCGCGAACGCGACCGCGATCCACAACGGGCAGGACTGGGATACCAGCGTAACCGGCGCGAACTCCGCCTTCCTCGAAGCACAGTCGATCGAGGTTACCGAAGGGCGCCCCTTCAACCGCGATGAAGAGGTCGCGGGCAAGAACGTGTGCCTGCTCGGGCCCAAGGTGCGCGAAGAGATATTCCTGGCCGATTCCTCTCCCGTGGGCGAACAGATGCGGCTGGGCGAGGTTTCCTGCACCGTGGTCGGCGTGCTCGAAGAACGCGGCCAGGGCGGCAATGGCGCGGACGACGACAATACTGTTTTCATGCCTCTCAAGACGGTGCAGCGCCGGTTCCGCGGCAACGACAATCTCGATTTCTTCGTGGTCAAATACGACACCGGCTACCAATCGTCCGCGATCCAGGAATCGCTGATCGATCTGCTGCGCGAACGGAGGCTGCTGCGCGGTGAGGAAGGCAATGATTTCAATATCATCGATACGGCGCAGGTGAACGATGCGCTCGGCTCTGTTACCGGGGCGCTGACCGGCATGGTCGCCATCATCGCCTCGATCAGCCTGCTGGTCGGGGGGATCGGGATCATGAACATCATGCTCGTCTCGGTGACCGAGCGGACGCGCGAAATCGGCATCAGGCTCGCCATTGGCGCATTGGCCCGCGAAGTACGGCTGCAATTCCTGACCGAAGCGGTGGTGCTATGTGCGCTGGGCGGGCTGGTCGGCCTGATCCTCGCCTTCCTCGCATCGATCTCGCTAGCGTCGGCGATCGACGTGCCCTTCGTGTTCGATCCGACGATCAATATTCTCGCGCTCGCATTCTGCGCCTTCATGGGGATCGTCTTCGGCTATTACCCCGCGCGAAGGGCGTCGCAGCTCGATCCGATCGAAGCGCTCCGCCACGAATAAGCCAGAGCGTTAGGGCGCCGGCTCTGCCTCGCGTTCTTCGCCCTCGTGCGTGGCGGCCCAGACGACGCTGCCGGCCGAGAATCCGTGGACGATGGTCGACAGCAGGATCGTGAACGTGACGGTCGCCCACAATACTCCTTCGTCGACCAGGTCGAGCTGCCCGCCCGCATAGGCGAGGTAGTAGATCGATCCGATCCCGCGCACCCCATAGAAGGCGACCACCCCGCGCTGGCGAAGCGACAGCGATGTGCCCCATAGGGCCAGCATGCCCGAGAGCGGCCGGAAGACGAAGATCAACGCCACGCCGAGCGCCGCGTGGCGCCAGTCGAGATAACCGAACAGCGCGGGAATTGCGCCGCCCAGCAGCACAAGCAGGATCGCGGTAACCGAATGCTCCAGCGCGCTCGAGAAGCTGTGCAGGCGCCCGTGGTACTCGTGCTCTTTCTCCGTGCGGCGCAGCACCACGCCCATCGCGAAGGCGGCGATGAAACCATATCCCTCGATCAGTTCGGTCAACCCGTAGGTGACGAGCACACCCGCGAGCGCGATCACTCCGGTGCCCGCATTGGCAAGCGGATTGCGGCTCGGGACCGAGAAGAGGATTTTGCCAAGCAACCAGCCCGCCGAGGCGCCCGCCAGCGTGCCGACCGCAATCTTGTAGAGCGCGTAGAACCCGAACCACTCGCCAATCCAGTCTGTCACCCCTCCGCTTGCCGCGACCAGGAAGATCGCGAGGTAGACGAAGGGAAAGGCCAGCCCGTCGTTCAGCCCCGCCTCGGTGGTCAGCGCAAAGCGCACCGGATGCTCCCCGCCCTCGGTCGGCGCGCCGACCTGCACGTCGGCGGCGAGCACCGGATCGGTCGGCGCCAGCACCGCTGCAAGCAGTACCGCCGCGGCGAGCGTCAGGCCCACGCCCAGCCCCAGCGCAGCGACCGCGAGGATGCAAAGTGGCATGGCGATCACTAGAAGGCGGACGGTCGGGCTCCACAAACCCTTGCCGAAGAAACGGTCGATGCGGATTCCGGTGCCGAACAGCGCGATGATGACCGCGAATTCGCTCGCCAGTTCCCACACGCGCGGATTGTCGATCGGGCTCAACGCATCGGGGACACCCGGCAGCAGACCGAACACCGCCAGCCCGCCGAGGATCAGCAGGCCCGACGCGGCAGGCTCGCGCCCATGCAGGAAGCGCGGCAGCCAATAGGCGACGATGATCGCGAGCCCGCACCCGGCAAGCAAGATATGATAGGGGTCGAGACCGAATTTTGCGCCGTCCATCTGCGCTTAACGCACGGCGTGACGATCCGGCTCCCGCATCCTATTCAGCCGGTTTAAACGGCTCACGCGTGTTGGCGAGAATGCCGACCACTTGCGTCCACACCGCCACGTTCTGGCGCAGCTGCGCCGGGTCGATCTTGTCGAGCGTGTCGTTGTTGGTGTGGTGCAGATCGAAATAGCGTGTGCCATCCTGCTGCAGGTCGACCAGCGCGCCGCCCTGATCGCGCACGATGTTGAGATCGGCACCGCCGGTCGCGACCTCGCGCGAGGGCGCCACGCCGAAGCGCGCCACCGCCAGTGCCAGCTTGCGGTACAGATCCGGATTGCTCTGTGTGAAATTGCTATCGATGCGCCAGATACGATCGGCGCCGAAATCGCTTTCGATCCCGACCGCGATGGGCTCGTCGATATGCGCTTCGCTATAGGCAGCGCTGCCCCACAGGCCGGTTTCCTCCGCGCCCGCGAAGAGCACGCGGATAGTGCGCAGCGGCTGGCCCGCCTCGGCAACGTTCAGCGCAGTCGCGGCGGCAATCCCGCAGCCAGCCCCATCGTCGAACGCGCCGGTGCCGTTCCACCAGCTATCGAGGTGACAGGCGAGCAGTACGGGCGGCAACGAGGGATCGGTGCCGACGATTTCGCCGACGACATTGCCACTTGTGGTCTCCCCGATCAGTTCGGGCGTCAGCACCAGCTGCATCGTGATCGGCTTGCCGTCCGCGCGCGCAAACATCCGTTCCAGATTGTCCGCATCGGGATTGGAAAGCGCGCCAGCCGGCGTCGCCTTCACGCCTTCGGGAAAGCTCGTGCCGCCGGTGTGCGGGGTACGATCGGTTTCGGTGCCGACCGAGCGGATCACCGTGGCGACCGCGCCCTTGCTCGCCGCGAGGCCCGGGCCGGTCCACCGTGCAGGGCCGGCGAAGCCATAGCCCGAGCCATCCTGCGTCGGGCGCATGTCGTGGCTAATAAAGGCGATCTTGCCCTTCAGGCTGCCTGCGGGTGCAGCGGCCAGATCGGCATAGCTGGGAAAATAGACGACCTCTGCAGTCATCCCGCTCTCGCCCGTGCTGGCGCTGTTGCCCAAGGGGACGATCGCCAGTTCCTGCGCGTAAGGCGCGACTACCCGGGCCAAGGCCGGGCCACCCGGCACCCAGGTATCCATCTGGTACGGCTCGTCCGCGACATTGGCGAAGCCGCGGCTTCTCAGCCAGTTCACCGCCCAGTCGCGCCCGCGCTTCTCCGCCTCGGTGCCCGCCTGCCGGGGGCCGACCTCGGTCGTGATCCCTTCGACGAAATCCCACGCGATCGTATCGCTTTCGAGCGCTCCATCGGCGGCGCAGGCGAGTGCTCCCTCGCACGGGCCGGGGCCCAGCTGCGCGGCGGCGGGGGTGGTCAGGAAAGCGGCGGTAGCGGCAAGCGCGATGAGCGAGGTTTTCATGAACGAGAGCGCTAGCGCGCACGCTCGCGCCTGCCAAGTGCCACCCCTTTCTCGACCACGGCAATCGACCGGATGCCGAAGTGATCCACGAAGGCACTAGCGGGAAATACGGTCTTCAGTCTCCCGGTCGAATCTCTATGATTGTCGGCGGGTCCGGGGGGATTTCATGAAAACGCGACGCAGATACGCCGGCCGGAGGCCAGCAAAGCCGACCCTGTTCGATACGCTCAATGCACGCACGCACGAGCGGATCGGGATTCGTGTCGGCAACCCCGCCATCACCGTCCATCGAGGGTTCTGGAGACCGAAATCCTCCCCCGACCACGGCGCTGACTACGACGATGGCGACCATCGCGATACCGACCGCAGCGACGACTGCTGGCTAGCCAGCATCGAAGGCTACGTGAAAGAGGTCGAGACCTCTATCGCGTGTTATCTGCGCGAAAGCGGTCTGCCGGTCGTTCTCAACTCGCTTCCGAACCCACGCCCCGAGCCCGCAAAGGGCAAGTCGTTTCTGCTCTCGTTCGACGTCGGTCCCATCACCGTCACGATCATGTTCGACCTGTTCGAAGAGTTCTTTTCGCAACTCGTGGTGATCGATTTCTCTTCCTGCGCGACGTCAGGCGACAGCCGCGACGCCGATACCGCGCGCGAACCGGTTCTCGACGCCAATCTCTCCGCCATCCACACTGCGCTGCTCGAAGTCGAGAATACGATCATCAGGAGGCTGGATGAGTCTTGGCAACGCCGGGTCGATAAACGGCCGACAACCCGGGCGGAGAAGAAATACGGCGAAACGCGGATGGCAGACATCTCGCGCGATATCTCGCTCGAATGGGACGAGATCAAACCAGTTTTCTTCCCGGATTTCCCGGCGATCAGCAAAGCCGACCGCCTCTTCGCGGACTTTTTCGGGTTCTCCCTGGGAATCGATGTCGCCCAATTCCTGAATGATCCGCCCCCCAAGCACCCTTCGGCGGCGCGACTTCCGACCAAGACTGCAGCCAGTCTTGGAGATAATATCAGACCGACCCAGCGTCTGAAGAACAAGCAATTGCTGATGTCTCTGGCGGATGCCGTGTGGACGGCGGCGACCCATCTCAATCCATTCTATATCACCGACCGGGAAAAATTCGATCCGAGCCAAGTCGAAGTGTCTCAGCGAGAGCTTTCGTTCTCCACGATCAATCGGCACCGGTCGCTCTACGTCACGTCGATGGGCGGGGCGAAGCCGGATCCCGAACACGGCGTGCGCTACCCGCTCTCCTACATCCTCCTCTCGCCCCACCGCGCCCAATGGCAGATCGGGCGGATTACCGACCGCATCCACACGCTCGGCCTCTTCAGGCTCGCTACGCTGAGGCAGTTCGAAGCGATCCATTCCACAAACGACAGACTGCGGGAGATTATCGGCAAATTCGATGTCGAGAACCACGACAGGTTGCCGCAAGTCGAAAAGCAGTATCGCAAGATCCTGCGCGAGGAGTTCCGGCAAGACGGATATTCCTATCGCCTGCAATGGTCGCAATATTACCGGAGGATTTTCGAGGAGACAGCCAGACACCTCCAGTTCAACCGGGTTGAGGGGCATCAGACCTATGAGGAGTTCGTCAGGAAGAAACTGGCCCCCAAATTTCTGCTGCTCGAAAGCGCGTCCAACCGGCTCGACTATGCCGAAAAGCTGCTGACCTCGAAAATTCAACTGCGAAACGGGGATTCGATCAAGCACGCGCTCAGGACGGCGGAAGTGTTCGCTTTTCCGGCGGTGCTTTATGCGGTGATCGAAATCGCCAAAGCCATGTGGGATCTCATCGGCAAGCCTTGGTACCAACACCGGCTTTCCAGTGTCCCATCCATCTGGTTCTGCAATGTTCCGGAGTTGCAATTTACTTGCTGGAGTCTGGGTGGGGTTTCGCTCGCCAATGATGCGCGCATTCTGGCTATCGGAGCATTGCTAACCGCGTCGATCTGGTGGGTTACCCGCCTGGTATCCTGGTCGACAGACAGACCGGGGTTCGGACGACGTCGAGAGAGATCGACGGACTGAGACGGCGCGAATTCGAACGCGCGTTCACCAGAAACGACTGCCGGGTACACCCTTGAACGGGCCGACCACCTTACTGGTGATCCACCCGCCGTAGAACTCGCCAGGCTGCGGCTGGACCACCTCGCCGCCGAGTGTGATCCGGTCGAACGGCGCGGGATAGAAGGCAAGGTGGTCCGCCAGGATGCGGAAGCCCAGCGTCGGCTCGGAGTAGCTCCAGCCGACCTTGGCAAGCCGATCCCCGCCCGCGACGACATCCCAGTATTTTGCCTGCCCCTTCCATTCGCACAGCGATTTGCCGGGCGCACGTTCAAGCACGCCTTTGGCAATGTCGTCGGGCGGGAGGTAATATTGCGGTGGATGGCTGGTTTCGAGCACCCGGATCGCGCGGCGCGTGTCGGCTATCACGATCCCGCGATGTTCGATCACGATATGCGCATCGGCCGGCTCCGCAATCGCGGGGCGCGGATAGTCCCACACGCTTTCCTGCCCCGGGCCGGGCTTTATCGGATCGGGCCTTTGCATGGGGGACCTTCTATCCCCGTGCTGTGCGCGTTGTGAATACGGCCTTCAGGCGAAGACGACCGCGACGCCCTGCGTGACTGCCTTGGCGAGCGCAGCCGCATTCCAGTTGGTCAAGCGCACGCAGCCATGGCTCGCGCTCTTGGCGATCAGCGCGGGATCGGGCGAACCGTGGATGCCGTAGCCTTCCTTGGTCAGATCGATCCACGTGCCGCCGACCGGATTGTTCGGCCCCGCCGGCAGGATGTAGGTGCCTTCAGGGCCCCATTCCTGCGCGTCGCCCTGAAAGGTGTAGTTCGGCTCGGGCGCAATCGCGGTCACTTCCATACTGCCGCTGGGGCTCGGAAAGCGCGTGCTGCCGATGGTCGCCGGGTAAGTGGCGACGATCTCGTCCGCGTCATCGAAGGCAACCAGTCGGTCGTCACCCTTGCGCACCTCGATCCGGGCAACGTCGCCCGCGATCTTGCCGTCGCCGTGGCTCACGATCACCAGCTTGGTCCCCGCCTTGCCGAAATCGGCATCGGGGTTGAGTGCGCGCAGGAAATCCTGGTCCATGTGGAAACGCTCGGCCAGCATTTCGAGCGCGGTTTCGTAACCCAGCTTGTCCATCTCCGCCATCTGCGCAAACTCGGCGGGCATGTCGCGGAAGGCGCCCTTCGCGTCTGCCTCGGTCACGGTATAGGTGCGGAAGATGTCGCCGGTCTGATCGTCGAGCAGCGATTGCAGCAGGGCCTCGTCCACTGCGCTGCCCCCGCCCAGCCCGTGTCCTTCGCGGTAATAGCGGATCGCGCTGTCGGTGTTCCCGCCGCCGCGGCCGTCGATCACGCCGGGCGCATGGGCGCTGCGGTCGAGCATCACCTGCACCGCGATCATTTCCGCCGTGCGTTCACCCAGCATTTCCTGCGTCACTCCATCGGGCAGCGTAAGGGCGACCTTGCCGTTTTCGATCCGCGCCTCGGACCGGCTCGCGGTGCGCGCATCGTCGTAGCCGCCGGTCCCGGTCTGTTCGGCAGCAGGCTCGGCCTGCTCCTGCGTTTCGGCAGAATCGGTGCCCTGCATGCCGCAGGCGGCAAGAACGGCGAGAACGGGGGCAAGCGCTAAGGTTTTGATCTGGTGCATGAACGGCGAACGGCTTCACGCACCGCAGCGTTCCCCGATCAGCCTGCGATCTTTCCAGCCAGCGCATGGCCGGAGAGAAACGCGTTCTCGACCCGGGGCCCGCTGGTCCAGTCGCCGCAGGCGCCAAGCCGGAGTTCGGGATCCCACACGGCGCCCGTATCGTTCTTCTCGCACATGGCGTAGCGCCAGCGGTGCGCGCTCGACATGACGACCTGCCGGAGCGGCCCGACCTGCGCCTCTAGTGCGGCGAGAAGCTCGTCGCGCACTTCGTCTTCCGTTCGTTCGAGATTGCGGCGCGACCATTCGGGTGTTGCGTGAAGGACCCAGCATTCCTGCGCCGCATTTCGGCCCGGCTTGGAGGAATTGCGCGCGGCCCATGCCAGCGGGCTATCGCTGGGCAAAGCGTCCGAGATCGTATCGGGCGCGTCCAGCCGGGCATCGAACGCGACCATCGCGGCCCAGCATGGCGCGCTCGCCACCCAGTGCGCCAAATCGGCCAGATCGGCGGAGTGCGGATCCAGCAACGGGCCGGCCTGCTCTGCGGGCACCGCCACCACCACCGCATCGAAGCGCGCATCGGGCGCGCCTTTGCCAATCAGCCACCAGCCATCGTCGCCCCCGGATCCAGCGCGCGCGATGGATTCGATCCGCGTCCCGAATTGCACATCGAGCGTGTCGGCCATCGCGCGGATCGGCGCGTTCATGGCGGGCGTACCGACCCACGCGCCCTCCCCGGCTGCGGACCACCGCGCGACGATGCCCTCGCGCTCCCACTCGCGGACCCGTTCGACAAAAGCCGGATCGCGAGCGGTGAAATACTGTGCGCCGTGATCGAAACGGAAGGTCTGGCCGCCCTGCTCGATACGCCGCGTCGCCATGCGGCCCCCGGCCCCACGACCCTTGTCGAACATCGACACATCGTGCCCCGCTCGCCTCAGCTGCCCGCCACAAGTAAGACCGGCCATCCCGGCCCCGATGATCGCAATTTTCATTGATCGGGGCACATGGGCGGCCCCGCCTCACCCGCATACCTGCCCCAAAGGCTAGGGTCGCGGCTGCAAGCGTGCTTGCCCCACGCCGCAGAGGCCACTATCTGCCGAGCCAAATCTCCGAACACAGCCAGACCCGAAGGACCATCCAATGGCCGCGCAATATGCCTACGTCATGAAGAACATGACCAAGACGTTCACCGGCGCCCCCAAGCCGGTGCTGAACAATATCAACCTGCAGTTCTACCAGGGCGCGAAGATCGGCATCGTCGGGCCCAACGGCGCGGGCAAGTCGACGCTGATGAAGATCATGGCAGGGATCGACACCGATTATGCGGGCGAGGCATGGCCTGGCGAGAACATCACGGTGGGCTACCTGCCGCAGGAGCCCGAGCTCGACCCGACAAAGACCGTGCTCGAAAACGTCAAGGACGGCGCGCGCGAAACCGCCGACATGGTCGAACGGTTCAATGCGATCGGCATGGAAATGGCCGAGGAAGACGCCGATTTCGATGCGCTGAGCACCGAAATGGCCGAGCTGCAGGACAAGATCGACGCGGTCGACGGCTGGACGCTCGACAACCAGCTGGAAATCGCGATGGAAGCGCTGCGCTGCCCGCCCTCGGACGCCAGTGTCGAGAACCTGTCGGGCGGTGAGAAGCGCCGCGTCGCGCTCACCCGCCTGCTGATCCAGAAGCCGGGCATCCTGCTGCTGGACGAACCGACCAACCACCTCGACGCCGAAAGCGTCAACTGGCTCGAAAACCACCTCGCCGAATATGCCGGCGCGGTGCTGATGATTACCCACGATCGCTACTTCCTCGATAACGTCGTGGGCTGGATTCTGGAGCTCGATCGCGGCTCCTACTACCCCTACGAAGGCAACTACTCGACCTACCTGGACAAGAAGGCGAAGCGCCTTGCGCAGGAAGAGCGTGAGGAAAGCGGCCGCCAGAAGGCGCTGTCCGAAGAGCTCGAGTGGATCAGGCAGAACCCCAAGGGCCGCCAGACCAAATCCAAGTCGCGTCTGCGCAAATTCGAGCAGCTGCAGGACGCACAGGCCGACCGCAAGCCGGGCAAGGCACAGATCGTCATCCAGGTGCCCGAACGCCTCGGCAGCCAGGTGATCGAAGCGCACAACCTGACCAAGAGCTTCGGCGACAAGCTGTTGTTCGAAGACCTGAGCTTCACCCTCCCCCCCGGCGGCATCGTCGGCATCATCGGCCCCAACGGAGCGGGCAAGTCCACCTTGTTCCGCATCATCACCGGGCAGGAAGAGCCGGACTCGGGCTCGATCAAGATCGGCGACACCGTGCACCTTGGCTATGTCGACCAGAGCCGCGACGACCTGACGGCGAGCAACAATGTGTGGGAGGAAATCTCCGACGGGCTCGATTACATGAAGGTCAACGGCCACGACATGAGCACGCGTGCCTACGTCGGCGCGTTCAACTTCAAGGGCCAGGACCAGCAGAAGAACGTCGGCAAACTCTCCGGCGGCGAACGCAACCGCGTGCACATGGCCAAGATGCTGAAGGAAGGCGGCAACGTGCTGCTGCTGGACGAGCCGACCAACGACCTCGACGTGGAAACCCTGCGCGCGCTGGAAGACGCGATCGAGAACTTCGCCGGCTGCGCCGTGGTCATCTCGCACGACCGCTTCTTCCTGGACCGCCTCGCGACGCACATCCTCGCGTTCGAGGGCAACAGCCACGTGGAGTGGTTCGAGGGCAACTTCGAGGCCTACGAAGAGGACAAGCGGCGGCGCCTGGGCGATGCGGCGGATCGGCCTACGCGGTTGGCGTACAAGAAGCTGACGCGGTGATCAAAAAGGGGCGGGTTTGCCCGCCCCTCGGTTAGGTCAAAAGCCAGATCGCCACCTGAGACCACCGGATGATGATCTGCTGCGAACTTCCATTCGCGGCCATTTCTTGACGAGCTTTTCGCGCGCGATGCCATCTCGATCTTTTCGTGGCGTTCGGCATAGTCCTGCCTGGTCCTGCCGGTCTGCGACACATGGCCCGAGCCCGCGCCCTCGCGACGCTGGTGCGCGCTAGCCGTCGGGTCGGCGGTCATGCCCACATGCATCCCGCCGCCAGAGCGGTTGGTCGTGAGGCACACCCGGCCGCGCTTTTTTCGCGCGCTTTTTATTGGCGACCGCCGCCGCATCGCCGAACAGGCCCGCAGCGCGCAAGGTCGGACGGGCAACTAGCCCCTCCGCCGAAAGCGGATGGTCCGCCTGGAGGACCCACAATTGTCGGTTTTGGGACCCGGTTGTTTTCCCATGCGCTGCGACGGGCATGAACAACAAACACACGCTCTTGTGGCCCGTCCTTGCCTTCAGCACTTTCTGCCTTATCGGCCTCGGCGCGCGAGAAGCGATCGGCACCGTCTACGGCGCGGCCGAGGCGCGCGATTTGCTGGAGGCGCTCAGCCGCGCGGGGCTGTATCTCGGATCGGCCATCGCCACCGCATCGGCCACCACGCTCGCGCTGATGCTGACGCTGATCGGGATGTTGCGGCGGATCGAGACCGAATTCGACCAGCAAACGTACAAGCAGGTGACGCGCATCGCGGTGCTCTCCACCGCCACGCTGATGATAAGTTTCCTCGTCCTGCTCGCCTTTACATTGCCGATCGGCGAATTCGAGAACCTGCCAAGCGGCTGGTACAACTATCTCTACACCGCACTGTTCGCGCTGACAGTCGCGATGGTGGCGCTGGCAGCGACGAGCGTGACGATCGTGTTCATGACCATCCATTCGATCGTGACGCACATCACGCCGGGCGACGATGTCTAGCGGCAAGCGGGGCGACGGGCGTTTTTCCTACTCCAGCAAGAGCCGCTAGACCGACGAGCCGCTCTTTCGCATCGTCAGCTCCCCTCCGCTCCTCGCCCTCACCCGCGCCTGCACGAGCGAAATCCGCGCTTTTCGCCGACCGCCGTTTTTCACGTCAGGACACTGTGTCAGGTGTGTCAGGCGTTGCCGGCCGTCGAACCCTTGGGCGGGTCTTCATCGCCCATGCCGTCACTCTCATCCGGCTTCACGGACGGCGCGAAATCGCCCGCGAGCGCGTGGTAAAGCCGTTCCTTGCACACCAGCGACCCCGCCCAGTCGCCGATCAGCGCGGTCGCGAACAAGGGCAGGATCGCGTGGCTCGACCCGGTCGCCTCGCTCAGGATGATCACCGCGGTCAGCGGCGCGCGGACCACACCGGTAAAATATCCGCCCATGCCGATCAGGATGATCAGCCCCGCCTGTTCGGGTGGGAACAGCAGCGTCAGCAACTCGCCGAAGCCAGCCCCCACCGCCAGCGAGGGGGCGAAGATGCCGCCGGGAATGCCGCTCGCGCTGGTTGCCAGGGCAGAGACAAACTTGGCGGGGCCGAACCAGTATTCGGCGTCCGCGCCCGAAAGCAGCGCGCGAGTGGGTTCGTAGCCGGTGCCGGATGTCGCGCCTGCGGTAACGTAGCCAAGCGCGCCGACCACGACCCCGCAGACCAGCGCGGTCGTCAAAGGCCGGGCGCTGAGCCGCGCGGCGAAGCGCCCGCCCGGCCCGCGCAAGGCCAGCACCATGCGCGAGAACAGGCCACCCGCCGCGCCGCCCGCCAACCCCGCGATTGGCGCCGCGATCAGCACGGTCCCGATTGGCAGGCTGCCCGAGATGTGGCCGAAATAGACGTAATCGCCGGAAATACCCTGCGCGGTCAGGCCTGAGATCATCACCGCGCCCATCACCAGCACGGCGACTCGCTGCTCGTAAGCGACCGCCAGCTCTTCGATGGCGAAAGCGATCCCCGCAAGCGGCGTGTTGAACGCCGCCGCGACGCCCGCTGCGCCGCCTGCGATGTATACGCCTGCGGTCAGCGGCACGCGAAACAGCCGATGGACCTGCACCATGATCGCTGCGCCCAGCTGCACCGTCGGCCCCTCGCGCCCCACCGATGCCCCGCCAAGCAGCGCAGCGACGGTCAACACCGCCTTGAACAGCGCGGTGCGGATCGCGACCAGCCCGGCAATGGCCGCGTTGCCGGGCGTCCGGCTCGCGGCGATGACCTGAGGAATGCCCGATCCGCGCGCGTCCTTTGCGAACCGGTTGGTGAAGGCGGCAATGGCGACGAACACGAGCGGCGCCGAAACGAGGTAGACCCACGGACTTCGGTGGGTCGTCCGCTCGAACAGCTGGCTGGCATGGTCGCCCGCGATCGCAAACCCGATCGCGACCAGGCCGATCAGCACCGCACTTACCAGGGTGGCGGCACGGCGGCTCCAGTCGGCCGTGCTGATCAACTCCTTGCCCATGCCCGGCAGCAGATTCGTCGCAGGCAGGCGGGGGCGTTTCATGGTGCCGCACCTATGGCAAGGAACCTGCGGGGTCTAGGGCGTCGCCCAGCACGCTGCGCCTGTGACAAGGTCGAACTGCGCACGGCGATGGCCGTCATGGGCAAGCGTGAACCAGTCGAGCTGTTCGATCTCGACCAGCAGGACCGCGAAGTTGGCGCGGGCGGGCGCAAGCTCCTCGTCGCTCGGCGCGATCCCTTCGAAGGCTTCGGGCAGGCCCGAGGATGCCGTGTCGCTGAGTGTGCCCGGCCCATCGCCGAGGTAACAACGGCGCGCGAAGTTGTCGCCGGCCTCCCACGCCGCCTGCACAGTCGGCCAGTCCCGCTCGATCCGCGCGGTACCGCGCAGGCGGATCTGGACCTTCTCGGACTTGTCGTAAAGCAGCACGCCGATACGCGGATCATCTTCGATCACCGCAACCTTGGGCGCACGCCTGTCCGTATGAAAGCGCAGGCTCCAGGGTTCGAATGCGCGCAGGACCATCACCCGCGTATCGGCATCGGCGGTTGCCACGACCGGCGTGTGCATGGGAGATCGGCGGTCGCTCGCGGCGCGGGCAAGGCGCCGGGCCGCCTCCTCGCGTATCTCGTCGAGCGTTTCGATCATGGCACCCTCAACGCACGAGGCGGACGGAATTGTCAATTTTGCCGGGCCTGCAAGCTATCATTCATTAAGTCATATCCGAATATGAACAAGAACCCTTACGAAATGTTCAGATTTGTGTCAGTGCGTATCAGCCATGTATCGCATCGGGACAGAGAAGCCGCATGGTGGGCGCGGCGAAACTCCCAGCCAACGGTGGGCCAACGCAACGAAGGGAGCCGCACACACCATGTACGATCTATCAGACCTTTTCCGCTATGGCGGGCTGAGCGCACTGGGGCTGGCACTCGCCGCCACCGGCCTGCCCGCCAATGCTGCTGTGAACGCACCGCAGCAGACCAATGTCCTCACCTTTGTCGGCGCCTCGAGTGCGGCGGCGGCCCAACCGGATCGCCGCGCACCGCGCGAACGGGGTGAAACCCGTCGGGGCAGCGGCGACCGGGCGCAGAGCCGCCAGCAGCGTCGCCAGGCCAACCGCCAGCAGGCGCGGCAGGAACGACGCCAGGAACGACGCCAGCAACGACGGGCCAATACCCGCGATCAGGGCGTTCGTGAACAGCGCCAGCGCGCGCGCCAGGCTCGCCAGGAAGCCCGCCAGCAGCAGCGTCGTGCAGAACGTCGGACAGAACGCCGCGCCGATCGTCGCGCAGACCGCCGTGCTGATCGTCGCGCAGACCGCCGTGCTGATCGTCGGGCCGATCGCCGAACGGAGCGTCGTGCAGACCGCCGCGCCGATCGTCGGGCCGACCGCCGTGAAGTTCGGCGTGAAGTTCGCCGGGAGGCCCGTCGCGACGCGCGCCGGGATCAGCGCCGCGCCTATCGTCAGGCGGAGCGTCGCTGGGAGCGTCGCGAAGCACGCCGCGACCATCGCCGCTGGAACCGCGCATGGCGTAACAACAACCGCTATAACTGGCGGCATTATCGCGCGGCCAATCGTCGGGCTTTCCGTCTCGGTCGGTACTATGCGCCCTATCGCAACTACAGCTATCGCCGCCTGAGCATCGGCTTCACGCTGGGCAGCCTGTTCTTCGGCAACCGCTACTTGATCAACGATCCGTGGCAGTATCGTCTGCCGGAAGTCTACGGCCCGTATAAGTGGGTCCGCTATTACGACGACGTGCTGCTGGTGAACACCTATTCGGGCGAAGTGGTCGACGTGATTTACGACTTCTTCTGGTAAGCAGCCGGATCGCCTGACACTGCAAACGCCCCGTCGATCATCGCGATCGGCAGGGCGTTTCGCTTATTGGGGGGCCTTCCCGCCGAACGGCAGCATGCGGAAGATGCCCAAATCCTTGTCGACGAAGGTGTGCTTGAGCGCGCCGAGAATATGCAGCGCGATCAGGTAGATCATGATCGTCCCAGCCGTCTTGTGAAAATCGAAGATCGTGCCGCCCAGGTCCGTATTCATGCCCACCGGCAGCACGGGGATTGTGAACAGGCCGAAGAAGTCGATCGGCCGCTCGACCAGCGAACTCGCCAGCCACCCGCCAAGCGGCAACCCGACCAGCAGCAGGTAGAACAGCACGTGCGTCGTCCGGGCGAGAATACGCTCCCACGGGGCATAATTGTTCGGCAGCTTGGGCAAGGGATGGGCGAAGCGCCATGCAAGCCGGCCCAGAGTCAGGGCGAGGATCAGCATCCCCAGCGCCTTGTGGTTAGCGAACACCGCGCCTTTCGCGGCGCCTTCCAGATGCTCGGCACTTTCGGCGATCCGCCAGTTCACGATCACGAGCACCGCGATCAGCCAGTGAAAGATCATCGCGCCCAGGCTGTAGCGTTTCGGATTCTCGATTTGCATTTCCCACCTCCAGACTCTTCGTGCTGGACCTAGCAGCGCGTCGGGACGCTTGCTAGAATGCCTGCATGACCGACACCGCCACCAAGACGACCAAGGTACCGGACCAGAGCGCGCTCGCCCGCGTGGGCAGAACGGTTCGCGCGCGGCTCGATGCCGATCCCAAGGCCTACAAAGTGCCGACCGACAAGGCCGAGATCTACGCCATCGGCGACTTTTTGAGCGCGAACGAATGCCGCAAGCTGATCGAGATGATCGACGTCGTCGCCAGCCCGAGCTCGCTTTACGAAGGCACGTATAAGGACGGTTTTCGCACCTCCTACACCGGCAATTTCAATCGCGACGACACGACGGTGAAGATGGTCTCGCGCCGGATCGACGACGCGCTGGGCCTGTCGGGCGAGCTGGGCGAGACAATGCAGGGCCAGCGATACCTGCCGGGCCAGCAGTTCAAGGACCACCACGACTACTTCTACCCGACCGAGAATTACTGGAAGATGGAACGCAAGAATGGCGGCCAGCGCAGCTGGACCGCGATGCTGTTCCTCAACGACGTCCAGGCCGGCGGGGCAACCTCCTTTCCCGAGCTCGGTATCAGCATCGAGCCCAAGGCAGGCGTGTTGCTGACCTGGAACAACGCCAAGGAAGACGGCACGCCCAACGAGGATACGCTGCACGCGGGCACGCCGGTAACGCTGGGCTCCAAATACGTCATCACCCGGTGGTATCGCAGCCGCAAATGGGGCTGAGACTTCAGGCGTTCTCGATCGCGTCGGCGATCAGTTTCTGCGTGTTCTCGATCCCGTAAAGCGCGATGAAGCTACCCATGCGCGGGCCCTGCTCCGATCCCAGTAGCGTCTCGTAGAGCGCCTTGAACCAGTCGCGCAGGTTCTCGAACCCGAACTCTTCCCGCTTGCCGATCTCGTATACAATCGTCTGCAAGTCTTCCGCGCTCATATCTGCAGGCACTTGCGCCAATTCGCCGTCCAGCGCGGCCAGCGCCGACGCTTCATTGGGCGTGGGCGCGCGGCGCTTGAGCGTCGGGGCGATGAAGTCGCGGCTATAGGCCAGCGCGGTACCGACCAGCAGATCCAGCTCGGGGTGCTTTACGGGGTCGGGGTCCGCGATGTAGTTACCGAGATAGGACCACACCTGGTCGCGCGTCGCGGTCGCGCCCATCACGCCAACCAGATTGAGCAGCAGGCCGTAGGTCACCGGCAGGCTCTCGCCAGCACCCGGTGCTTCCTCCGCCTGATAGCCGCCATTGGCGCGCAGCAGGTGCCACGCCGGGTTGCCGAGCTGCTTGTCGAGACTCTGCTCGGGCAGCCGTTCGCGGAACTGCCAGTAATCGTCGACCGCGCGGGGGATCACGCCAACATGCAACTGCTTGGCGCTCTTGGGATTGGGGAAAATGTAGAAGCCGAGCGATTCCTCGCTGCCATAGGTCAGCCACTCGTCGATTGTCAGGCCGTTGCCCTTCGACTTCGAAATCTTCTCGCCCTTCTCGTCGAGGAACAGCTCGTAGATCAGCCCCTCGGGCTTGCGACCGCCCAGCACCTTGGCGATCTTGCCCGACTGGATGCCGGTATCGGTCAGGTCCTTGCCGTACATCTCGTAATCGACGCCCATCGCGACCCAGCGCATCGCGAAGTCGACCTTCCATTGCAGCTTGGCCTGCCCGCCGAGCGCGGATTGTTCGACCACGCTGCCATCCTCATCGGTGAAGCGAACCGTGCCTTCCTGCGCATCGACCACCTCGACCGGCACCTGCAACACGCGGCCCGTGACCGGGCTGATCGGCATGATCGGCGAATAGGTCGCCGCGCGCTCTGCCCGCAGCGTCGGCAGCATGATGTCGAGGATCGCCTGGTTGTTGGCCAGCACGCCCCGCAGCGCATCGTCGAACGCGCCGCTCTCGTAACGTTCGTGGCTCGCGACGAATTCGTAATCGAAGCCGAACCGGTCGAGGAATTCGCGCAGCTTGGCATTGTTATGATGCGCGAAGCTGGGGTGATCGGTGCCGAACGGGTTTGGAATGCGGCACAGCGGCTTGTGCAGGTTCGCCTCGAGCAGCTCGGCGTTCGGCACGTTGTCCGGCACCTTGCGCAGGCCGTCCATATCATCGCTGAAGGCCACGAGGCGCGTCTTGCCATCCTCGGGCCGGGCGCCGATCAGCGCTTCGAAAGCGCGGCGCACCAGCGTGGTGCGCAGCACTTCCTGGAAGGTGCCGATATGCGGCAGGCCCGAGGGGCCGTAGCCGGTCTCGAACAGCACCGGCGATCCGTCGGGTTTTGCACCATCGGGATAGCGCTTGAGCAGCCGCTGCGCCTCCTGGAACGGCCAGGCCTTGGATGTGCGGGCGGCTTCGATCAGATCTTGCATGCTCATGGCATCAGCCTGTTACGCAGGCACTCTCATGTTGCAAGCGCGAATGGCCGGAGCGCTGACGCCCCGGCCTTGCGCTTCAGTCATAGTTGACCACTTCAAACTCGATCCCGTCCCAGTCGAAGAAGTAGAACCGGCGCCCCGGATCGTAATCGTCGTGCCCGAAGGGTTCGAGGCCGTGGCCTTTTACCACCTCCTCGGCAGCGGACAGATCGTCGACGACGAAGGCAATGTGGTTTAGCGGGTGGCCCGTGGCGAAATCGCCGCTCACGTGCTCAATGGTGTAAAGCGCCAGATAATCCACCTCGCTCCCGATATGGATCGACCGACCGGAATTCATCGAAGGCCCCCTCCACCGCTCGTGCCACCCCAGCAGATCGATCAGCAGCGCCGCGCTGCGCTCCGGATCGGTCACAGAAATATTAGCATGTTCGAGATAGCCTTTGGGCATCGCTTTACTCCTTCTTCTGGCGGTGCCGAAGCGGCTCCGCGACTGCGATGCGCACATCAATGCAACCTCAACCTCACTTGAGGTCAAGCAGGAATATCCCTATCGCCGCAATCGATGAAAGCGAACGACCTTTTGCCGATTGGCGAACTTGCCCGCCGCACCGGACTCAGCGTGTCGGCCATCCGCTATTACGAGAGCAAGGGGCTGATCGAACCGCATCGCACGGGCGGCAATCAGCGGCGTTTCCTGCGCTCCGACATTCGTCGGCTCAGCTTCATCCTGATTGCGCAGCGCCTTGGGTTATCGCTTGGCGAGATAGAGGCGCAGATGGCGCGCCTGCCGCAGGGCCGCACCCCCAATGCGCGCGACTGGGCGGCGATCAGCCGCGCGATCCGCGAACAGCTCGACGCGCGCATCGCAGAGCTTCAGCGCGCGAGAGCAAACCTCGACGGGTGCATCGGGTGCGGGTGCCTCAGCCTGACCAAATGTGCGCTCTACAATCCCGACGACGCTCTCGGCGCGGATGGGCCGGGCCCCCGCAACGTGTTGAGCTAGTCTTCCGGCCCGAGATCGGGATCGAGGTCGCGCGGGCGTTTGAAATGGACCAGCTTGGCGGTCTGCGCGCCCAGCTCGCCCCAGTCGTCGATCGGCAGTTCGAGCACCGCGAATGACGCGGTCGGAAACTTGACCATCGCCTCCCGAAAATCGGCCGTCTCGTGCTCTGGCGAGACGAGCGCCAGGACCACATCCTGCAGCCCTGGATTATGCGCCGCAATCAGCACCGCGTCGGCATCGCCCCCAAGCTCCTTCAGGAGTTCGATATGCGTGTCCGAGCCGGCGAGATAAAGGCGCGCGTCGAACGTCGTGTCTACACCGAGCGCGGCTTCGTCCAGCGTCAGGCGCACGCGCTGCGCCGGGCTGGCGAGCAGGCAATCCCAGTCGACATCGTGCCGACGGATATGGCGGCCCATCAGGCCAGCGCCCTTTCGTCCGCGTGCATTCAGGCCGCGGTCGAAATCGCGCTGGTCGCGATCGACCCAATCGGATTTCGCATGACGGAACAGGCCGAGATATTTCACGTGTTCAGCCTCATGTTGGATCCTCAATCCGCCGTCATGTCGAACGCGGCGGGTACATTCCCTCCCTGCCTTGCAGGCGGCCCCGCCGCAAGGCGCGAAACGGCCTCGGCCAGCGTAACGCGATGAATCGGAGTGCCTTCGGGGAAAGCGCTGAGCAACCGCGAAGGAAATGCGGCGGACAGAACGACGAAATGGCCCGAATCGTCGCGCGTACGGATCAGCCGCCCGAATGCCTGCGCCAGCCGCGCGCGAATGATCCGGTCGTCGTACGCCCCGCCTCCTCCAGCATCTTCCGCAAATGCGGCACGCCGCGCGCGATGAAGGATCGTGGGGCGCGGCCAAGGCACTGCCTCCAGCACCACGCTCCGCAAGCTTTCGCCGGGCACGTCGATCCCGTCGCGCAGGGCATCGGTGCCGAGCAGGCTCGCGCGCGGATCGTCGCCGAAGATGTCGGTCAGCGTGCCGGTATCGATCGGATCGACGTGCTGGGCATAGAGCGGTAGTCGTGCTCTCGCGAGCCGGTCTGCGATCCGCGCATGAACGGCGCGTAGCCGCTTGATCGCGGTGAACAGCCCCAGCGTGCCGCCGCCTGCAGACTCGATCAACTGCGCATAGGCCCCGGCAAGCCCGGCGAGATCGCCGCGCTTGATGTCCGTGACGATCAGCACTTCGGCATTCCTGGAATAGTCGAAGGGGCTCGGCTGGCTGGTGAGGCCGGGGTTGAGCCCGATATGATCCGCGCCGCTCGCCGCGATGGCGCGGTTCCAGTCGACCTCCCCATCGACCGCGCGATCCGCGAGCGTTGCGCTGGTCAGCATCACGCCATGTGCGGGTTCGAGGACGATCTTGGCAAAGGGCTTCATCGGATCGAGCCAGCGGCGGTGCAGGCCGATATCGTACTCGCGCGATTCGAACCGGTCGACCGCCAGCCAGTCGACGAAGTCGGGTGTAGTAGGCCCGCCAATCCGGCCGAGCAGCGCCTCCCACGCAGCGATCAGGTCGATCCGCCAGGCGAGCGAGTGTCGCGCACCCTCGATCCGCGCGCGGCCCTGCGAATCGAGCCAGTCGGGCGCATCCTCCAGCACCGCTTCGAGCCGCTGCCCCAGCGTCAGGAGCGGCTTGCGCAGGCTCGCAAGCGCGCCTTGCGCTTCTTGCGCGGCATCGACCAGTGGCCCGGGCGGGTCCGCAATCTCGGTTTCGATCCCGTAGCCTGCTTCCTGTCCGCCGCTTTCGTCGCGCGCGAACACCGTGGCGCGAACCTGCGACAGCAGCTCCTCCAGCGGCCCGGACGGCGCACCTTCGCCGATCCGCCCCAGCCAGCCATCGGCGGGCAGCGCCTGCGCCGCTTCGATGGCGGCCTCCACCGCGTCGCCGCTCGCATCGTCGTAGGACGCGACATCCGCCAGCCGGGCGGCGAGACCGCGCCGCCGCCCGCGCGTGTTGCGCTCCGGCCCGATAATCCAGCGGCGCAGCTCGATCGCTTCCTGCCCCGTAAGCGCGGCGGCAAAGGTGCTGTCGGCTGCATCGAATACGTGATGCCCCTCATCGAAGATCATGCGCGTCGGCGGGTGGCCGTGGTGCCTGCCGCGAGCGGCGTTGATCATGACCAGCGCGTGGTTCGCGATCACCAGATCGGCCTGCGCGGAGGTGCGCGCCGCGCGTTCGATAAAGCACTTCCGGTAATGCGGGCATCCGGCATAGACGCACTCGCCGCGTTGGTCGGTCAGCGCGGTAATCCCGCGGCGGGGAAACAGCGTGCCGAGCCAGCCGGGCAGGTCACCGCCAATCATGTCGCCATCGCGCGAATATTGCGCCCAGCGCGATATCAGATGGGCGAGGATCGCGCCGCGGCCGGCAAACCCGCCCTGCATCGCGTCTTCCAGATTGAGCAGGCAAAGGTAATTCTCCCGCCCCTTGCGGACCACCACCGGCGCCGACCCATCGGCGCGCTTTTCCGGCCACGCACGGCGGCTTTCCCGGCGCAGTTGGCGCTGGAGGTTCTTGGTATAGGTGCTGACCCAGAGCGTGCCCTGCGCGCGTTCCGCCCAAACGCTCGCGGGCGACAGATAGCCAAGCGTCTTGCCTATGCCGGTGCCAGCCTGCGCGAGCAGCAGGTGCGGCCTTCCCCTGCTTTCTCTCGGGGCGAAAATCTGCGCGACCTCGGTGGCATAGGCGCGCTGCCCCTCGCGCTTTTCGGCCCCCTCACCGGTCAGGCGGGAAAGCTGAGCGCTGACCTCCTCTTCGGAAATCGCGACCTGCGCAGGCTGCGGGCGTTCGGGCGTTTCCTCCCATTCGGGCAAGGTCGCGAACACCCAGCGTTCGGCCCGTTCGGGCTTCGCCACGATACCGGCAAGCACCTGCGCCCACGGCCAGCGCGCGCGGGCGAGCGATTGCAGCGTGCTCCACGCACCATGCCGCTCGGCCCAATCCTCGCGCCCGCACACGGCGAGCATCGCCGCCAGAGCTTGGCGCAGGAAGGCAGGCGTCGCCGCGTCGTCCTGCGGCGGATCGATGCTGAGTGCCGCCGCCAGTCCCTTGGGTGTCGGCACACAAAACCGCGCAGGGTGGAGGAAGGCGTAAAGCTCGAGCAGGTCGAGCCCGGAGAGGTCGGGATAACCCAGCCGTGCAGCGACCAGCGGCGCGTTGAGCATCAGCACCGGCGTATCTGCACAGGCGTTTATCGCCTGGCCCTTCGCGATCTCCTGCACGGTGCCATCGGGCGCGCCCAGCCATAACCCTGCATGGCTGGCATGGAGCGCGGGCAGAGCGGGAATCTCGGAGGACGGCGCAGCCATGCCCCGGTTTAGATGGGCGCGGAACGAAAAGTAAACAGCTAGGGGGTGCTAGACCCCCGCATTCCCCACGACAAAGCACGCCAACGCCAGCAAAAAACCCGCCCAGCGGTTCGAGCGGAAACGGGCGAGCGGATTGTCGCCATCGCTCTCGTCCAGCGTCACGATCTGCCAACCGAGATGCCAAGCGACCGGGATCAGCGTGAGCCACGCGACCCAATCCTCGCGCAGCAACCAGAATCCGATGCCCCACAAGAGCACGGCCCCCGCGTAGCACGCAGTCACGCCCTGCTTCACCTTGCCGCCCATGCGCAGCGCGGATGAGCGGATACCGACCAGCGCGTCGTCTTCACGGTCCTGCAATGCGTAGATCGTGTCGTAACCCACGGTCCACAGCACGCAGCCGAGATAGACCGCGATGGCGACGCCCCAGTTCTCACCCGCGAGCGTCGCCCAGCCGACCAGCACGCCCCAGTTGAAAGTGAGCCCCAGCCACGCCTGCGGCCACCAGGTAATCCGCTTCATGAAGGGATAGGCGGCGACCAGCACGAGGCTGATCAGTGCGATGATCTGCGCCTGCAGCGGCAGTTGCAGCAGCACGACCAGCCCGACCAGGCTCAGCGCGGCCAGCCAGATCCACGCCGTGCGCTTGCTCACGCGCCCGCTGGCGATGGGCCGACTGGCGGTGCGCGCAACCTGGCGGTCCAGCTCCGCATCGGTAATGTCGTTGTAGACGCAGCCCGCCCCGCGCATCGCGATCGCGCCCAGCAGCAGCAATACGAGCAGCCCAAGCTGCCAGCCGGCACCGCTCAGCCACACGCCGAACACGCAGGGCCAGAACAGCAGCCACCAGCCGATCGGCCGGTCGAACCGCGCAAGCTGAGCGAGATCGCGGGGAAGCTGCGGCAGGCGGGCGATGAGCCCACTGTGTTCGCTATCGGGTACGATTGTTTCGGCGGAGTCGCTGCTGCTCATGGACTTGCTCCCTAGCGCGCCGCGTGCCACCTGCCCAGCCATGCCCGCAACCCCTGCCTGGCCCCCGAAAAGCGCTCCGCGCCTGTTCGTCGAGGATGAACTCGGCGCTGGCCGCAGCTTCGCGCTCGACGGCAATCGGGCCCACTACCTCGGCAAGGTCATGCGCGTGTCCGAAGGCGACACCGTGATCCTGTGCGACGACATCACCGGCGAATGGGCGGCCCGGGTCGGCCAGGTCGGCAAGCGGCGTGTCGATGTGAAGGTGGTCGAACGGCTGCGCGAAAGGGAGGCGGTGCCCGACCTGTGGCTGTGCCCCGCCCTGCTCAAGAAAGATCGCTTCGATCTGGTGCTCGAAAAGGCGACCGAACTGGGCGTCGCAGCGATCCGTCCGGTGATTACGCGGCGCTGCGTGGCAGACAAGCTCAATCCCGACCGCGTGCGGACCATCGTGACCGAGGCGGCGGAGCAGTGCGCGCGCACCGCCCTGCCCGAAATGGCGGAACCGGTGAAGCTGGAGACATTGCTGGCGCAATGGCCGAATGACCGCGCGCTGTTCTTCGCCGACGAGGAAGGCGGGGCAGAGGCGGCCAGTGCCTTCGCCGCGCACGGCCAGCCGACCGCGATCCTGATCGGCCCCGAAGGCGGCTTCGACGACGCGGAGCGCGCGGCCATCCGGGCGCTTCCCCAGGCGGTGCCGATCACTCTGGGCCCGCGCATCCTTCGCGGCGAAACCGCCGCCATCGCATCGCTATCCGTATGGATGGCCCAAGCAGGCGACTGGCAGCCGCAAGAATAATTTTCTTCCCTCGGGTTGGCCGGTTTTCTATCGCCACTCGAATGAGCACCCGCAACACATCCGCAGAAGACGATCCCGTCATCGAAAGCCGCGATCAGCTGATTGCTCCGATGCAGCAGGGTGAGAAGCCCAAGGCCGACTGGCGGATCGGGACCGAACACGAAAAGCTCGTCTACAAGCGCAAGACCCACGCTGCGCCGAGTTACGACGAGGAAGGAGGAATCCGTGATATCCTCCTGTCGCTTCAGGATTTTGGATGGCAGACCGTCGAAGAAGGCGGAAAGGTCATCGCCATGGCGGGCGAAGATGGCACGGTCAGCCTCGAACCCGCCGGGCAACTCGAACTCTCGGGCGCGCCGCTCAAGACGCTGCACGAAACCTGCAACGAAGCGGGTCGCCACCTGAGTCAGGTCAAAGAGATCGGCGAAAAATTCGGAGTCGGGTTTCTCGGCCTCGGCATGTGGCCCGACAAGGCGCGCGAAGACCTGCCTGTGATGCCCAAGGGCCGTTACCAGATCATGATGGACCACATGCCGCGCGTCGGCAATCTGGGCCTCGACATGATGCTGCGCACCTGTACGATCCAGGTGAACCTCGACTACGGCAGCGAAGCCGACATGGTGAAGAAGTTCCGCGTCGGGCTGGCGCTGCAACCGCTTGCGACCGCGCTGTTCGCCAATTCGCCTTTCACCGAGGGCAAGCCCAACGGATATCTCTCCTACCGCAGCCACATCTGGTCGGATACCGACCCGCATCGCACCGGCATGCTGCCCTTCGTGTTCGACGAGGATTTCGGCTACGAACGCTATGTCGACTACATGCTCGACGTGCCGATGTACTTCGTCTTCCGCGACGGAAAGTATCTCGACGCGGCAGGCCTGAGCTTCCGCGATTTCCTCGATGGCAAGCTGTCGATCCTGCCCGGTGAAAAGCCAACCGAGAGCGACTGGTGGGATCACCTCTCCACCGCCTTCCCGGAGGTGCGGCTGAAGAGCTTTCTCGAAATGCGCGGTGCCGATGGCGGCCCATGGAGCCGCATCTGCGCCCTGCCCGCGCTATGGGTCGGCCTGCTCTACGATCAGGGCGCGCTCGATGCGGCGTGGGATCTGGTCAAGGACTGGTCGATGGAAGAGCGCGAAGCGCTGCGCAACGCGGTGCCGAAGGAAGGACTTGCCGCTACTGTCCCCGGTGGCCGGACCTTGCAGGAGCTGGGTCGCGAAGTGCTCGCGATCGCGCGCGAGGGGCTGACAGCGCGCGGCTTCCTTAACACCGGCGGCGACAATGAAAGCGGCTTCCTGCAAACGCTGGACGAGATCGTCGAAAGCGGCAAATCGCCTGCCCAGCGCATGCTCGACCGCTACCACGGCGAATGGAACGGCGATATCAGCCGGATCTACAAGTACAGCTTCTGACCGCGCGCTACCGCGCTGCTATTCGGCGGGCTGCAACACTTCGCCGCGACCGCGACCGATCGCACGACCAAGCGCGACCAGCGGTGCGGTCACGACTCCGTGTTGCGCCATCCACGCGTGGTATTCACGATATTTGGCGTCTTCGCGCAGCAGATGCGCCTCTTCGGTCCGCGCACGCCAGTAGTAGATGCCCGACACAAGCGAGAGCGCGACCACGTTGCGCAGCGCCTCCATGGGCCCACCGGAGGTCACGAGGAAGGGCAGCGAAGCACTCCACCAGAACAGGTTCTTCGCCACGTATGCGGGGTGGCGCGTAAAGCGGTAGGGGCCATTCGTGATGACCCCGCGATAGGTGAGGTTCGAAAAGCGCAGACCGAATGCGACGGTCGCCCAAGCATAGACTGCGGTCAGCACAACCATCCAGCCGCCCCACAGCGATAGCAGCATCGAATTGCCCGCCAGCCAGTGCTGCCAGCCGGGCGCGTTGATTTCGTAATCGAGCAGGCCACCCGCGCTCATCAACCCGTAGTTGACCGGGGGATAGCACAGCAGCGCGGCCAGCCACCCGGCGAGGAAAGGGTTACCGCTGCGAATATGGCTGTCGAGCGGGCGCATTGTCGTGATGTAGCCGACCGTACCGATCTGCACGTCGATCACGAAGAGCAGCGCGATCAGGGCGGATGCCAGTGCCCCCGGCTGGCTGGCGAGCAAGCCGAAATCGGCATTGACGACCTGGGTGAAACCACCGGGCAAGATCGAAATCATGAAGGCGCCGAAGAAGCCCTTGATGATCCACGCACGCCAATGACCGATAATCTTCTCCCTGTCCCACGGCTCGCGCGCGAGGAGGAAGGCGCCGAAATGCCAGGCACCGTCGCGCGGCTGGACCATCCGGCGGTCGAGCCAGAGGATATAGGGCACCGAGAGCACGACCATCGGGACGATCGCCACCCCGAGGATCTGCATGGCGAAGAGGTAGTTTCCCTCCCAGTACCAACGCGCAATGCAGTAGACTGCGGCGATGATGGCCCAGGTCGCCCACAGGCCGGTCAGCTTGGTGAAGGAAATCGCGCGGGTGCTTTGCCCCTCGGCGCGCTTGTTCCAGTCCAGCCCGGTCGAGTCGCGGGTGTGGACCTTGTCGACGAACACCGACCACAGGACCATCGGCAACCCGGCGGCGATCAGCCCCGTCAGCGCGGCGTAGGGCCCGTCCAGCCGCTCGGCAGGCAGCGCCAGATCGAACGCGCCGACGAATTCGGGAAAGCTACGGCAGATCGCGATCCACGCCAGCAGCCCGGCGAGCCCGACGAGGCCGACGGCGGTCGACACATCGCTGGCGGGAAGTGCTGCCCCGTTCGGGGCGCCGAGGGCGGTATCACGCATGACACCGCCCATAGGCCCGGATTGGTTAAATGCCCGGTAACGCGAGTGCCAAAATTAGCGGAACGCCGTGATCGTTCCGCCGTCATCCAGCACGTAGAGCGTATTATTGACCACGATCGGCGGCAGGCTGACCGGCTTTTTCAGTTCGGCGACCAGGTTCGCCGAACCTTCGCCCACGCTCGCACTCCACAGCTCGCCTTCGGAATTGGCGATGTAGAGCATGTTGTTGGCGAGCACCGGACCGCTCCAGAAGATCGAGTCCTCCCGCTTCTTCTCATTGCGATAGCGGCGCAGCTGGGTGATCCAGCGGACCTTGCCGGTCGAGCGCGCGATCGCCAGCAGGCGCGCGTCGCTGGTCAGCGTGAACAGCCATTCGCCTGCCATCGCGGGGGTCGAAATGCCCGAAAGGTTCAGTTCCCACACGCGCTGGCCGGTGACCAGTTCGTAAGCGGCCATGCGCCCGCCCTGACCCAGCGCATAGACCCGGCCGCTGTCGATGATCGGGTCGGCGTCGATGTCCGATATGCTGCCCACCTCGGTCGAGATCGAGGTCCGCGCGAGCGCATCGGCCCACAGCACGCGGCCATTCTCGTAGCGGTAGGCAACCAGTTCGCCCGAGCTGTAGCCCGCGACGACCGTGCCCTGCCCTGCGGCAGGCGACGCCACGCCGAACACACCGGCCTGCGCTACCGAACCCGATTCCTGCCATGCGAGCGAACCGTCATTCTGGTTCAGGGCGATGATGCGATTGTCCTGGGTCATCACCAGCACCAGGTTGAAGGCCAGCGTGGGCGCATCGCGCAGCGGGCCGGCCGGGTTGGCATCCCACACTTCGCTGCCGTCTGCCGTGTCGAGCGCGACGACCCGGCCCGTGCCACTGGTCGCAAACAGGCGGTTGCCCGCGACGGCAAGCCCGCCACCGAACGCCACACCGCGCAGATCGGAAGCAATGTCGGGGCGATACTGCCATTTGCGTGCGCCGGTTTCGGCATCCAGCGCATGGACGGTGCCCGCCGTGTCGACCGCGTAGAGCGTGCCGTCTGCAACGATCGGCGCCGCGCCGAGGCGACGGCTGCTGGTCGAACCTTCGATCGTCGCCGTCCACGCGCGGGTCGGGTTGTCGCCCAGCGAGAGGTGGCCATAGCTCTTGCTCGGCGTGCTGCTCGCCATCGCCCAGCTTTCATTGACGCGCGCCGGAGGCAGCACGACCGACACGCCGGCCAGGCTCGGATCGACGCTCGCGCCGCTTTCGATGCGCGACAGCACGGGCTGACGGTCGCCGAGGGTCGGGGTAACCTTTTTGTCGCCACCACCGCCGAACAGGCCGCCGGAGCAGCCCGCGACAAGAAGCGCCGTGAGTAGAAGCGGGATCGCACCAGTGGCTCGCAAGGTCATCCTCCGAAAGATTCGCCCATCGGGCAAAGGCATGTGTGTTATTGGGGCTGCTGCGGCTGCGGGGGTCCGCCCCGCGCTCCGGCAGAAGCAGCCGCGCGTGCTTCTTCGATGAACTCATCGACATCGCCAATCGCGTCGATGCCAAGCGCGCTGGCCATCTGGCGCGCACGACCGCGGATCGTGTCGGGCACTTCGTCGTCTTTCGCGATCTTGGCGAACAATTCGCCCGCCTTTCCGGTGTCGCCCGCATCGAGGTGCGCCATGGCGACAATCTCGCCCGCGCTGCCGAAGTAGGGCTCACCCTCCTGCGCCAACGGCGTCAGGCGGCTGATGACTTCGGACGGTTCGAGCGTGTCGTACGCCGCAACCACCGCGCGCAGCTCTGCCAGATCGCGCAGCGAATCCGGGATATCGCCATTCGCGGCAACCTGTTCGAACAGGGCCACGGCCTCTTCATTGCGCCCCTGTTCCAGCGCGATGCCGCCGCGCAACATCTGCGCCTGCGCCTGGGCTCCGCCCTCGCCTTCCTCGGCAAGCGTGACAAGCGTTTCGTCCGCCGCGTCAAGATTGCCCGCTTCGAGGCGGTCGAGCGCCTGAATCAAGACTTCGGAATTGCCTTCGCGCTCGGCATCGCTCTGGCCGCCGAAGATCAGCACCGCGGCGAAAATCCCCAGCGCGATCACCACGGCGCCAATGATATAGAGGCCGTAATTGGTCCAGATATGGCGGTACTGATCGGTGCGGACCGCATCGTCGACCTCGCGCAGCAGCGCTTCATCCTGTGCGGCGGCAGTCTTCGCCTTGCGGTCGGCCGTCTTGTTGCTGTCGCGGTTGGGTAACAGGGCCACGCCTGAGAAACTCTCTTTTCTAGAAACTGCCGGGATTGGCGGGCGTCTTTAAACCATGGTGCGCTGAGTTCAATAGGAGCGTACTCAACACAGGCGCGGGTGAACGCCGCGTGAAAGCGCCCGCATCGCCGCCCTTCACGTGAGCACGCCCCCGCCCAGCGCGCTGTCGTAGAGCCGGCGATAGGACGCGATCATCGTCGCTTCGTCGAATTTCGCGCGCGCCCTGGCCTTGTTCGCGTCGCCGAGGGTCTTGCGCAGGCCTTCGTCGCCCGCGAGCGCGAGCAGCGCTTCGGCAAGCGCTGTCTCGTCTTTCGGCGCGACGATGAACGGCGCGTTTTCCTTCGCGACCATGTCCGCAATATCTCCGACTGCGGGCGCTGCGACGGGCAACCCCGCCGCCATCGCTTCGACCACGGACAGCGGAAACTGTTCGGAACGCGACGACAGCGCGAAGATATCGAACAGACCAATATAGCTTTTCGGATTGGCGACGAAGCCGGGCATATGCACCCGATGCGATATCTCAGCGGCTTCGGCGGCGTCGCGGATCGCCTCGCGTTCCGGCCCCTCCCCCACAATGACCAGCTGCCATTCTTCGGGCAAGCGAGCGACCGCGCGCACCAGTGCGGGCAGGTTCTTGACCGCACGCAGCCCGGCAAGCGAGCCGACCCACTTCTCTCCCTTGTGCTTGATCACACCGCGCAGCGCATCGGCGCGCGGACGGGCAGCAAAACCCTTGGTATCGATCCCGTTAGGGACATGTTTCACGCGGCCGATCGGCTGCTGCCAGGTTTCGAGCGCAATGCCTTCCAGCACTTCGGACGGCACGACAAGTCCGTTCGCCTTGCCTAGCGCAATCCGGCGATACCAGTTGCGCGAAGCCTTCAGCCTGTCCTGCTCGTCCTCGTTGAAGCCGTCCTCGTGGTGGATCAGCGGCGGCAGATCGAGCGAATCCTTGAACAGCGTATGCGCCATCACCGCGTCCATCGCGCCCCAGTTATAGGTCAGCACGAGGTCGTAGGGCTGTATTGCGCGGGCGAGCGTGTGGAGGCGGCCCGGCCATGGCTTGCCCCTTAGCGATGGGAAATCGCGCGGGTAACGCACGTCGCGCCCCTTCGCGATGTGCTCGGCCGCCCCGTAAGCATTGGGATCGGTGGAGACGATCGCGTGCGACAGCTTGCTCCCGAATGCATTGATCAGCTGCACGCTCCGCAGTTCCTTGCCCCCGGCAGCGAAGGTCGAATGGAGATGGAGCACGCGCGGCGGCGATCCCTCGTCACGTACATCGGCAGGCATCAGACGGTTTCCTGCGCCCTGACCCGGGCGAGCAGCGCGTCGATCGCTGCCACGGCCTCGGGCTCTTCCAGTGTCGGAGCGTGGCCCGTGTCGGGCACCGAAACGATCTCCATGCCGGGGTTGCGCGCTTTCATCTGCTCCACCGTCTCTTCGGACAGGAGGTTGGAGAGTGCGCCGCGCACCAGCAGCAGCGGGGTCTGGGCTAGTGATTCGAAGGCCAACCACAGGTTTGCAGCGGGGGCACCGCCGCTGTCGTCGGCCTCGCGGAAGGCATCGCCCACCGCCATGTCGTAATCGAAGCTGATCCGTCCATTCTGGCCCAGCACCATCACGCGCTTGGCAGCTTCCAGCCAGTCTTCCAGCTGATAGGTCGGGTGCGCATCGCTGTGCGTGTCTTCCAGCGCGCGCGCGGCGTGCATCCAGGTCGGGAAGCTGCGCCCCTGGCCGACATAGCTGCGAATCTTGTCCAGCCCGTCTTCCTCGATCACCGGGCCGATATCATTGAGCACCGCCCCCGCCAGCCGACTTGCGTTCTTGCTGGCGAGAAGGATGGTCATCAGCCCGCCCAGCGATGTGCCGATGGCGAAGAACCGATCGATTCCCAGATCGTCCAGCAACCGCTCCACATCCTCGACATACTGGACGGGATTGTAGGTCGCGGAATCGTCGGCATAACCGCTTTCCCCGCGCCCGCGCATCTCGGGTACGATGACCCGCCATGCGGGCGAAAGCCGCGCGGCGACGCCCGCAAAATCGCGCGCGTTGCGTGTCAGACCGTGCATGCACACAATTGGCGGCCGCCCCTGATCCTCCTCGGTAGATCGGCCCGGATAATCGCGATAATGCAGTTTCAAACCGTCGGCGGAATGCCAGAATCCATCGGTGAAGCGCTGATCCATGGCTCTCTTTTCGGTCCCAGCTAAGGCAGTTCGGTTGCGCGACGATGCGCGCGCGGCCACTATTGCCGCGATGGCCGACAAACCGCAACCGCACCGCGACGCCGCATCACCGCCGATTGTAGAGCTGGCCGACTGGCTCGGCGATCAGGTCGCACCCGCCGACTTCCCGAAAACCGAATTGCGTTGGCGCAACGACCGCGCAGCGCAGGGCGTCGGCCTTCACGAATTGAGCGACACGCAGTGGCTCTCCCACTTTGGGCGCTTCGAGCCCTTGCCCGACAATCTGCCACAGCCGCTCGCGCTGCGTTACCACGGCCACCAGTTCCGGGTTTACAACCCCGATATCGGCGACGGACGCGGATTTCTGTTCGCGCAGGTGCGCGACGAGGCGGGCAGACTGCTCGATCTCGGCACCAAGGGTTCGGGCCAGACGCCCTATAGCCGCGCGGGCGACGGGCGGCTGACGCTGAAGGGCGCGGTGCGTGAATTGCTCGCGACCGAGATGCTCGAGGCACTCGGGGTCGATACGTCGCAGACATTCTCGATTGTCGAGACTGGCGAGAATCTGTGGCGCGGGGACGAGCCTTCCCCCACCCGCTCCGCCGTGCTCACCCGGCTGAGCCACGGGCATATCCGCATCGGCACCTTCCAGCGGCTGCTCGCTTACGACGAGCCCGAGCATATGCGCGAGCTGGTCGAATACTGCCTTGCGCAGTTCCCCGGCCCGCCGCCGCCGCAAGGCGCGCCAGAGCGCGATGATCCCGCCGTCCGGCTGCTGCACCATGTGGTCGAGCGGCTTGCGGACCTTGCCGCAAGCTGGATGGTCGCGGGCTTCGTCCACGGCGTGCTCAATACCGACAATATGAATGTCAGCGGGGAAAGCTTCGATTACGGGCCGTGGCGTTGGCTACCGACGTGGGACCCGGGCTTCACCGCCGCCTATTTCGATCATAACGGCCTCTATGCCTTCGGTCGCCAGCCCGAAGCGCTCGGCTGGAACTGCGCGCAGCTTGCCACCGCGCTGCGGCTGATCGCACCGTCGGACGGCCTGATCGCCGCGCTCGAACGCTTCGGTCCGCTGTATGGCGAGCAACTGCGCCGCCGGTGGCTCTGGCGGCTGGGCCTGAAACCGCGCGGCGAAAAGGCGGACGGCGCGCTGATCGCGGCATGCGAGCGGCATATGCGCGAAAGCGGCGCACAGCCGGACGCCTTCTTCTTCGCACATCGAGGCGGCAGATCCGCCAGCCCGGAACTCGCGGCGATCTTCGACGCTTATGAGCCGACAGGGCCCGATCATGCCTATTGGCACGAGGGCGCGCCGCAGAGCATGCTGATCGACGAGGTGGAGGCAATCTGGTCCGCCATCGACGAGCGTGACGACTGGCAGCCGCTCTGCGACAAGGTCGAGGCCCTGCGCCACATGGGCGAGGCCCACGGCACCGCCCCGCCGCCCGCCGCGCAGGACAGGTGACGGGGGCGCATATTGGCGCTATTGCGCGCCCATAAAGCAGCGAGCGGCGGTAGAAACCGCCGTCATGAGGAACCGAGGACTGCCTGGAGTGCCACTTTCCGACATCGTGTCTTACGAACCTGCCACCGGGCGGGAACTGTTCCGTGCATCCATCGGCGATGTGGACGAGGCGGTCGCGCGCGCGCGCGAAGCCTTTCCCGCCTGGGCCTCGCGCCCCGTCGCCAACCGGATGGAAGTGCTCCGCCGCTTCGCCAACGAAGTCCGGGCCGCAGCCGACGAATTCGCCGAGCTGATCGCCCGCGAGACCGGCAAGCCGCACTGGGAAGCGAAGACCGAGGTCGAAGCGGTCATCAACAAGGTCGAGATTTCGATCACCGCCTATCTGGAACGGACCGGCCAGAAGAAGCTCGACAGCGCGCTCGGCGGTTCCGCCGCGCTGCGCCACAAGCCGCATGGCGTGATGGTGGTGCTCGGCCCCTACAACTTCCCGGCGCACCTGCCCAACGGCCACATCGTGCCCGCCCTGATCGCGGGCAATACGGTGGTCTTCAAGCCAAGCGAGAAGACCCCGGCGGTCGGCGCAATGCTCGTCGAATGCTTCCACCGTGCAGGGATCGACAAGAACGCGGTACAGGTTCTGATTGGCGGGCCCGACGAAGGCAAGGCGCTGGTTGCGCATCCGGGCGTCGATGGCATCCTGTTCACCGGTAGCGCGCAAGCAGGCATCGCGATCAACCGCAAATGCGCCACCAATCCGGGCAAGATCCTCGCGCTGGAAATGGGCGGCAACAACCCGATCGTCGTCACCAAAACGCCGAAGGTCGAGGATGCGGCGCTGATCATCATCCGCTCCGCCTTCACCACGGCGGGCCAGCGATGCACCGCCGCGCGGCGTCTGATCGTGACCGAAGAGGTGTACGATGCGACGATCGATGCGGTAAAATCTGTCATGGGCAAGCTGATCGTCGACGAGCCCTTTGCCGACCCCCAGCCCTTCATGGGCTGCGTGATCGACAATCAGGCGGCGGACCAGTTGACCGAGAGCTTCCTCTACCTGCTCTCCAACGGCGGCAAGGCGATCCGCCACCTCAAGCGAATCCGCGAGGATGCGCCATTCGTCGCGCCGGCGCTGATCGACACCACCGCGATGGAAGAGCGCCCCGATATCGAACTGTTCGGCCCGTTGCTGCAGGTCATCAAGGTGCCCGATCTCGATGCCGCCATCACCGAAGCGAACGACACGCGATTCGGCCTGTCGGCGTCGCTGGTCGGAGGATCGCCCGAGGACTATAATCACTTCTGGGCCAACATCCGCGCCGGGATCGTCAACTGGAACCAGCCGACCAACGGCGCATCCTCCAAGGCGCCGTTCGGCGGGCTCGGCCTGTCGGGCAACCACCGCCCCGCGGCCTACTACGCCGCCGACTATTGTGCCTACCCTGTCGCCAGCAGCGAGATCGGCCAGCCGCGGGCAGCCCTGGGGGTCGGCTTCAAGACGAATTAAGGCGAAGGAGATGAAAACGCCCCGGCACTGGTGGTGCCGAGGCGTCTTCCACAGCGCTGGTGGGACGCTGCGCCCTGACCCTCCCATAGGAAAGCCAAAGATCGTCTGATAATTTCGCGTGTCCGGAGTGCAGCGAGATGCCGCCTCCGAATCGACTGCGTTCATAAATAGAGGCACTAACCTGAACGCCATGCAACGCTTGTTCGGGCTTTCGTACAGGACTAGGGCGCGTGGGTGAGCGCTCCCCAAATCCCCGAAGCACCCAAGCCCTCCGGCCTGCCGCAAGCAGTTGCGGCCTATACGATCTGGGGCTTTCTGCCGCTTTACCTGCTGCTGGTGCGCCAGGTGCCCGCGTTCGAATTCGTCGGCTGGCGAATCGTGTGGACCTTGCCGATCTGCGTCATGATCGTGCTCTTTCGCCACCAGCTCCCGGCGGTGCGAGAGGCGCTCTCCCGCCCGCGCAACCTGCTGATCCTGAGCGCCACTGCCACGCTGATCGGGATCAATTGGCTGGTCTATGTCTGGGCGATCCAGAACAATTACGTGCTCGCGGCGAGCCTTGGCTATTACATCAATCCTCTCGTCAACGTTCTGCTCGGCACCTTCGTCCTGAAGGAGAAGCTGAGCCGCGCGCAGTGGGTCGCGGTGGCCCTCGCCGCGGTGGGCATCGTGACTCTCGCTGCGGGCGCGGTGGCATCGCTCTGGATCAGCCTGACTCTCGCCTTCAGCTTCGCGACCTACGGATTGCTGCGCAAACAGGTGGATGTCGGCGCGCTGCCGGGACTGACCATCGAGAGTGCGATCCTGCTGCTGCCCGCGCTCGGCATTGCCGCCTGGTACTGGGCGAGCCCGCAGGGGTCTTCCTTCGACGATTCGCTCGGCCTGTCGCTCTCCATCATCCTCGGCGGGTTCCTGACCGCGATCCCGCTGCTGCTGTTCGCGATCGCCGCGCGGCGGATGGACTACTCGGTGCTCGGCTTCGTCCAGTTCCTAGCGCCCAGCATCGTCTTCATCCTCGGCCTGACGGTGTTCGGCGAGGAGCTGCGCCCCGCCCAGGCCTTCTGTTTCGGCTGCATCTGGCTGGCAGCGGCGGTCTTCGTGTGGGACCTGCTCGCCAAGCGACGGGCGCGCAGACCCACGCCGGTCAGCTAGAGCGCCCGCTCAATCGGCGAGGCTCCAGCCGATCGTCTGCCCCGCCATGAAGGGCACCACCTGACTGCCCGCCGCCGGAATGCTGTCCGGCACGGCCTGCTCGCGCTTCTCCAGCGTAACCGTACCCTCGTTCACCGGCAGCCCGTAGAAGCGCGGTCCGTTGAGCGACGCAAAGCCCTCGAAATGCTCCAGCGCATCCTCTTCCTCGAAGACCTGCACATAGGCCTCCAGCGCGTGCGGCGCGTTGTAGATGCCCGCACAGCCACACGCGCTTTCCTTGGCGTGCTGTTCGTGCGGCGCGCTGTCAGTGCCGAGGAAGACCTTGGACGAGCCGCAGGTCGCAAAGGCGCGCAGAGCAAGCCGGTGCTCTTCGCGCTTGGCAACCGGCAGGCAATAGGCATGCGGCCGCATCCCGCCGACGAGCATCGCATTGCGGTTGATATGGAGGTGGTGCGGCGTGATCGTCGCAGCCACATTCTCCCCGCTCGCTTCGACGAAATCCACCGCATGGCTGCTGGTGATATGCTCGAAAGCAATCTTCAACTGCGGCAGATCGCGATGGAGCGGCGCCAGAATCCGCTCGATGAACACCGCCTCGCGATCGAAGATGTCGATCTCGGCGTCGGTCACCTCGCCATGGACGCACAGGACCATGCCCGCCTCTGCCATCGCCTCGAACACCGGGTGCAGCCGCGCGATGTCGGTGACGCCGTGCGCGGAATTGGTCGTGGCATTCGCGGGGTAGAGCTTGGCCGCAGTGAACACGCCGTCGCGAAAACCGCCGATCAGATCCGCCGGATCGGTATCGTCGGTCAGGTAGGCGGTCATCAGCGGCGTGAAATCCATGCCCTCGGGCGCGGCCGCCATGATCCGCTCGCGATAGGCGCGCGCGAGTTCGGCGGTCGTCACGGGGGGCGTGAGGTTGGGCATCACGATGGCGCGCGCGAACTGCCGCGCGGTGGCCGCAACCACGCTTTGCAGCATCGCGCCATCGCGCAGGTGGACATGCCAGTCGTCGGGGCGGCGGATCGTGAGCGTGTCGGTCATGCGGCGCGCCCTAGCCCAACAGACCTCTTCTTGGGAGCCCTGACACACCTGACACAGTGTCCTGGGACGAAAAAACCGGTCCCTTCCGGCAGGTAACGAATAGCTGCGGGGCGAGGCGGACGAATGGACATTTCCGCGACGTTAAGTGCTTGCACAGATGTAGGACAGCGGCTGGAATCGGGCAGGCACCGCTCCTATCTCCGCTGCATGACCGCAACCCTTCTCGCCAAACGCGCCGTGATCCGGCTGAGCCCACTCGACCCGGACGAGAATGTCGCCGCGTTCCTGCAAGGCCTGCTGACCAATGATGTGACCGGCGAATTGCCCGCCTACGCTGCGCTGCTCAGCGCGCAGGGCAAGACGATGTTCGACATGATCGTGTGGCCGGGCCCGGCGGGAGAGTATGGCGAGACCATCCTGCTCGATTGCGAAGCGGCTGTGGCAGACGATCTGGCCAAGCGCCTGTCGCTCTACCGCCTGCGCCGCAAGATCGCGATCGAGCGCGACGAAAGCCTGTCGATCCACTGGAGTGCCGATGGCAGCGATGCGCATCCTCTCGACCCGCGCCTCGCGGCACTGGGTTCGCGCTGGCTCGCGCCCGCAGGCGATGGCGAAGCGGCGGATGGCGCATGGCTCGCCCTTCGCCTCTCGCACGGCGTGCCCGAGGGTCAGGCCGAATTGGCCGATATCCTGTGGCTGGAGACCAACGCTGTCGAGCTTAACGGCGTAAGCTTCTCGAAAGGCTGCTATATCGGGCAAGAGAATACCGCGCGAATGAACTGGCGACAGAAGGTCAACCGGCGTCTGGTGGTCGTCCCACTCGACCGATCGGAAGAGAAGCGCCGCAAGGCGGCATATCCCGAGCTTGGCTTTGCGGTGGACCATCTGCGGGTCGCCGATATTCCCGCCGATCTGGTGCCCGAATGGATGCGGCTGGAAGCGGCCACCGACTAGCTAGAAGCCGTCATGCTGAACATGTTTCAGCATCCAGTGGATCATCCTGTCTTCCTGGGCAGCGGGCGGACGGGGCCCCGAAGCAAGTTCAGGGTGACGAATGACGAATGAATGCGGCCCGGGGCACAGCGAGATTTTGGTCGCCCCACCCAACCTCCCTGCCTTTGGGAGGAGGCGAAAAGCCTAAACTGCCGGCCGGCCCATCTTCTCCAGCGAATCGACCACGAACTGCTCGGCAATGTCGCGTGCGGTCTTTTCCGGCAGTTTCAGCGCCGATGCCAAGGGAGAGCCGATCAGCGACTGGCCGAGCGCCAGCAGCACCACGGTAAGCGTCGTCTGCAGCGCGGGGACATCCGCCGAGTGCCCCGCAGCCTCGCCTTCGCGATGCACGTCCTCGATCATCTCGTGGATCGCCTTCGCAAAGGGTTCGAGCGCATCCTCCTGACCCGTGGCGAGCAGCCAGCTGACCAGCGCGCCGCCGCCCTCGCCATCGAAGGCATCGAAAGCCTGGTCGACGATCATCCTCGGGGATGCAGCGCCAACCCGGCCCGCGCGGATCGTCGCCGCAATCCTGTCGCATACGTCCTGCGCCAGAAAAGCGCCCAATGCGTGCTGCAGCCCCGCCGCCGAGCCGAAATGGTGCAACAGGTTGGCGTGGGTGCGGCCCACGCGTGCACCCACCGCCTTCAGCGTGACCGCCTGCGGGCCTGCCTCGATCAATAGAGTGCGCGCAGCTTCCAGCGCTCCGGCGCGCGATTCCTCGGGACTCAAACGTTTACGGGTGGCCATCGCGGCTTGGTAGTCCGACCGAGCCTGCGCAGCAAGGAACCTCCTATTGACACGACTGTTCATGCTACTGACATTGGTGTAAGTTATTATGCAGCCGAAACCCTAGACGTTACGGAAACACGGATCACAGATCATGACCGCTCACGACCAGCCCCTTGCCGCCAACCACGCGATCACGGTTCGCGACGAACGCTTCAACCGCGAGAGCACGCCCTCGCGCTGGTGGGCGGGCGAGCCCTTTGGCACCGCCTGGCACAACGCGCTGTCGGGCACGTTCCCGCGCGGCGAAGCCTTCTTCATCGAATCGGTAAAAGCCTTCCGTGAAGGCACCGATGCCAAGCTGGCGAGCGAGATTCGCGCCTTCGTGAAGCAGGAGATCAACCACACGCGCGAACATGTCGCCTTCAACCGACTCGCCGCCGATGCAGGCTACGACATGGACATGATCGACCGGCGCACCGCCGAACTGCTCGAGCTGGCGAAGGGGCGCCCCGCGATCGCCAAGCTGGGCGTGACCATGGCGCTGGAGCACTACACCGCGATGATGGCGCACGAATTCCTCGCCAATCCGCAACATTTCGCGGATTCTGACCCCGAGGTCCGCAAGATGTGGGAATGGCACGCGGTCGAAGAGATCGAGCACAAGGGCGTCGCCTACGACGTATGGAACCACGCCACGCGCGAATGGAGCGACTTCCAGCGCTGGCTGCGTCGCAGCATCATCATGCTGGAAGTGACCCGTCGCTTCCTTAACAACCGCTGGAAGGACGCGATCGAGCTGCTCGCGCAGGACGGGATCACGGGTCTGCGCGCGCACTGGGGCCTCGCCAAGTACCTGTTCGGGACGCCGGGCGTGTTGCGCCGCTGCTTCCCGGCATGGCTGAGCTATTTCAAGCCCGGCTTCCACCCGTGGGACCACGACGACCGCGCGCTGATCGGCAAGTACGAAGGCGATTACGAAGCCGCGCTGCTCCCCGCCTGAAGCGGCACAAGCCCGTCAGGGGCGCCGGCGGTCGGCTTTACGCGGCCGCCGGCAGGGATTGGTCCGCTTCGAGATCGAACGCGTAACCGACCGTCTGTGCTTCGTAGCCCCGGGCGAGGCTGAAATGCCGCCCGGTCTTCCCGGTCGGGCAGAACCCCGCCTTGCGCAGCACCCGGCCCGACGCCGGATTGTCGAGGAAATGGCTCGCAACGATCCGGGAGTGGCCGGTTGCGCGCGCGATCTCGATCATGGCGCGCGCCGCCTCGCTGGCATAGCCGCAGCCCCAGTGCGGGCGGGCGACCCAATAGCCCATCTCCATCGTGCCATCCCCGCCACCGTCTTCGAGCGGCAAGGGGCCGATACCGATGCAGCCGATCACCTCGCCACTATCGGCGAGCGTGATGAGGAAGCGCGGGGCGTGGGGTGCGAAGGGGGTAGCGCACCAGTCCTGCGCGTCGGAATCGGCGTAGGGCCACGGCGCGCTGGCGAGATTGCGTACGATACCCTCGTCCGCGATTGCCCCGCGCACCGCGCGCCAGTCTTCGGGCCAGGGTGGCCGCAACAGCAGCCGCTCGCTTCTGTGAAACATGGTGACGTCTCCCCAGGCGCGGTCCTTCCTGTAAGAACCACACCGACAAGGGAGACGAAAAAAGGGAGACGGGGCCGGCCCCCTCTCCCTCGATGGCCGGATGCTACCTCCGGCGGGGCCGCCTCGTTGGACGGCCCTGTTCGTGAACCGTCCGCTTATTCTGCCGCTTGCGCCAGCATGTCGACCGATACGTATTTGCGGCCGAGCTTCCCGTCGTGGAAGCGTACAATACCGTCGGTAAGCGCAAACAGCGTGTGGTCCTTGCCCATGCCGACATTGCTGCCTGCATAGAACTTGGTCCCGCGCTGGCGCACGATAATGTTGCCCGCGACGACGCCTTCGCTGCCGAACTTCTTCACGCCAAGACGGCGGCCTGCCGAATCGCGACCATTGCGCGACGAGCCGCCTGCTTTCTTATGTGCCATTGCTCTTCGTCCTTACTTTCGCTGGGCAGCGCGCTTACGCGTCGCCCGAATCCTTATCAGCGGCCTTCTTGGCAGCAGGCTTCTTGGCCGGAGCCTTGGTGGCGGCGGTCTTCTTCGGCGCGGCCTTCTTGGCGGCGGGCTTGTCGCCCGCTTCAGCCTTCTTGGCTGCCGGCTTCTTGGCCGGAGCCTTTTCCGCAGCCTTGTCGTCGGCAGCATCGGCCTTCTTCGCGGCGGGCTTGGCGGCAGCCTTCTTGCTGCCTTCGCCCACGTCGAGGATGCGAAGCAGCGTCATCTGCTGGCGATGGCCGGCCTTGCGGCGATAATTGTGGCGACGGCGCTTCTTGAACACCACCACCTTCTCGCTCTTGGCCTGTGCAATGATCTCCGCCGAAACGGACACCTTGGCGGCGTCGGCGAGATCGTCGCCCTCCCCTGCCAGAAGCACATCACCCAGCGTGATCGTGTCGCCGGCTTCGCCTGCGAGCTTCTCGACCGCGATTTTGTCTCCGGCGGCAACCCGGTATTGCTTGCCGCCCGTGCGCACCACTGCGAACATCGGTTCTACTTTCAATCGTTTTGCTATGACGCCGCCCCTGACGAGACGCCGTATCGGCGGGCAACACGAAGTGCGCCCCCCAAAGAAGGGCGCGCTTAAGCGAGCTATGGCGCAAAGTCAACGCCGAGGCTGCGAGAAATAGCGCCTGTGAACGCAGATGGCCATGCTCGATCCTCCATCGCCTCTACCGCCAGCGCCGTGCCATGCTAAGAAGCGCAGCATGAACGTCACCCGCCTTGCGATCCTGCTTGCCAGCGCGCTGCCCCTCGCCGCCTGCGCCGCCGCGCCCGACCGCGCCTATCCCTCGCTCGCGATCCGCGATGCCGAGCGCGCCAGCGGCCAATATCCCGCACCCACGGGCACTTGTGTCGGTGCGGATGGAGCCTCGCCAGTCG
>Ga0208934_1000101_pt1 | contig 69732 bp, 62 predicted proteins | sample MalvirDeepMed_s2_FD_184243 | JGI IMG/M metagenome (GOLD analysis project Ga0208934, IMG submission 184243) | Marine viral communities from the Global Malaspina Expedition - Malaspina viral metaG DeepMed_s2 (SPAdes) (version 2) | ecosystem: Environmental > Aquatic > Marine > Oceanic | place... | reverse complement strand
CGCGCAAGCTTGCCGGTCAACTCGGCATCGCCCGCAACACCGTCTCGCTAGCCTATCAGGAGCTCATCGCCTCCGGTCATCTGCATTCGCGCGAGCGGAGCGGCGTGTATGTCGCGGATGGGCGCCGCGCGGCAATCATTCCCGCAGTCGCCGGGCCGAAGCCCCGGCGCGAGCAATCGGCGGTGATGCGCAAGGCGCCCGATCGGGTGATCCCCGGCGAAGGCCTGCGGTATCAGGCGGACTGGCGGGAACTGCCTTTTCCCTTCATCGAAGGGCTTTACGACCGCACGCTGTTCCCGATTGCCGAATGGCGCGAGGCGAGCCGGATGGCGCTGGCCGTAAGCGAGGTCGAAAGCTGGTCGACCGATACCGGCGAGGCCGACGATGAATTGCTGGTCGAGCAGTTTCGGCAGAAGATCCTCACACGGCGCGGAATTGCGGCGGCGGCCGACGAGATTCTCGTCACGGTCGGGGAGCAGCAGGCGCTCCACCTCATTTTCGAGCTGTTATGCGGCGCGGATAGCACGGTCGGTCTGGAAGACCCCGGCGAACCGGACATCCGCTCGCTGGTTCACGAACGTGGCGCAGGGGTGCGGTATTTCCCGGTCGGCGATACCGGCGTCGACATTTCGAGCGGGCTCGACGGGATCGACCTGTTCTACGTCTCGCCGAGCCGCCAGCGCCCGACCGGGGTCACCATGCCCGATAGCCAACGCGCGGCGCTGCTGGCCGAGGCGCGCGCACACGACGCGCTGATCGTGGAGGACGACTTCGAATGCGAGCTGGGCTTCCTTGCCGATGCCCCGCCTTCGCTCAAGAGCGGCGATAGCGACGGCCGGGTGGTATATGTCGCCTCGCTCTCCAAGGTGCTCTCGCCCGGCTTGCGGCTCGGATTTCTGGTTGGGCCGGCCGATTTTATCCGCGCCGCGCGAAGGCTGCGCAACCTGACGACGCGCAAACCCTCCCCGATCACGCAGCGCACGGCAGGGATTTTCCTGTCGCTGGGGCATTATGACGCGATGTTGCGCAAGCATTTCGGGATTTACGAGCGGCGGTTGATCGCACTGCGCGACGCGCTCAACCACTATCGCCCGCTCTCGATCGCGATCCCTCCCGTGACCGGGGGCACGTCTTACTGGGTCCGGGGGCCCGAAAATCTCGACGCCGAGAAATTACGCGTCGCGGCGCAGAATTCGGGTGTGCTGATCGAACCGGCAACCCCCTATTTCGCGGATGGTCAGGGCCGCTCGAATATGTTCAGGCTTGGCGTCACCAGCCTCGACGAAGGTCAGATCCGGCCCGGGATCGAGGCCCTTTCGCGCGAAATGCTGAAACTGGTGGACGCGCCCGAAGGTGACGGCGCGGCGCCGTCGCCCGCCGAGGACACGCGCGCTGCGCTCCCGGCAGCAGAGCTGGAGCCGCTGTTTTCGGGCCAGCGGCTCAATTATCGGACCGTCTATGGCGAGCCTTGTATCATCGAGCTTTTCGCCGATGGCAGTATGCAGGGCCGGGCAGGCTATGCCCAGGAAGAGCGCGACGAGGGCCGCTGGTGGATCGAGGGGGACCACTGGTGTCGCCAGTGGGATGAGTGGGCCTATGGCGAAACGGGGCGCTTTCGGGTTGCGCGCGCGGGAAACCGCATTTTCTGGCTCGACGACGATGGCCGCACAATCGACGAGGCCGTGATCGCACCCTCTCCAACCTGACTGATCTGGCTCTAAAAAACCGACCAAACTGGCTCTAATAACTTTGCCGCAGTTGCGAGAACCTCTGTCCTCAGAGGGGGAATTGATGGCAAAGCTAGGAATTGCTGCAATCCAGGTCGACGCCGATGCGACCGATAATGTCGATCTGATCGAACGTGAGGCGCGCGCGGTAACGCGGCGGTTTCCATGGGTCGATCTGGTCGTGTTCGGCGAGCTTGCTGCCTATGGCGCGTCTCCCAAGCATGCCGAGCGCGAGGGCGGGTCATTCGAACAGCGCATGTCCGCGCTCGCCCGCGAAACCGGCACTTTTCTGATCCCGGGCTCGTTCTATCAGGAACGCGATGGGCGTATCTTCAATGTCGCCCCCGTCTTCGACCCGCAGGGCGAGATCGTTGCCCGGCACGACAAGTTCTTCCCTTTCCTTCCCTACGAAAAGGACATTGCTTGCGGTGAAGAATATTGCGTGTTCGAAATCCCCGGCATAGGCCGGATCGGCGTCGCGATCTGTTACGACATGTGGTTTCCCGAGGCGATGCGCACGCTCGCCGCGATGGGCGCGGAGGTTATCGTCCTGCCGACGATGACCAACACGGTGGACCGCGATGTGGAACTGGCCATTGCGCGCGCGAATGCCGCCACCAACCAGTGCTTCTTCATCGATGTGAATTGCGCCGGGATGCTCGGCAATGGTCGCTCTGCCTATTTCGGGCCGGGTGGCGAGCTGATCTACGAGAGCGGCGAAGGGCGCGACGTTGCGGCCCTTCGGCTCGATCTGCAGCAGGTGCGCGATGCACGCGAGGAAGGCTGGCAGGGCCTGGGCCAGGTCATGAAGAGCTTCCGCGACACGCCGCTGCGCTATCCACTGCACGAGAACGCGCAAACGCGCGCAAAGGCGATGTCGGACCTGGGTCCGCTGGTCGTTCCCGAAAGTGAAGCGGGTGCCGAGGGGGCGCCAGAAGCCGAAGCGAAAATCTTCAAAGTCCATCAGGAATAAAGGGGTCAGGACAATGATTCATAGAACACAGACACGCATGGCGACCTTCGGCGGCCTGCTGCTCGCGTCGACCGCAATGGTCGCTCCGCTGCACGCACAGGACGCCAGCGAGGCGGACGAAACCGCCGCCGAGGACGAGGGCGAGCGGCCCATCATCACCGTCACCGCGACCCGCCGCCAGGAACGCGTGATCGACGTGCCTTACAACATCACGTCGGTCAGCGGAGACGAGATCGAGGCGGCGCAGACCTTCGACAGCGCCGAATTGCTCCGTTCGATCCCCGGTGTGGCGGTGGTCGATCGTGGCTTCCGCAATGCGGGCACGGTCAACCAGATCCGTATTCGCGGCCTCAACGTCGACAGTAATGCGCTGGGCGATTACGCGACGTCATCGGTCGCGACCGTTTCCACCTACGTCAACGAAACGCCGGTCTTCGCGAATTTCATGCTGCGCGACATCGACCGGGTCGAGGTTCTGCGCGGGCCGCAGGGAACGCTATACGGGTCCGGCTCGCTGGGCGGCACAGTGCGCTTCATCACCCGCGATCCCGTGCTCGGTGAATTCGGCGGATATGCCAGCGGCGCATTGTCGCATGTCGATGGCTCGTCGGGGATCGGCTACTCGCTCGACGGTGTGGTCAACGTACCGCTTGGCGACACGCTCGCGCTCAGGGTCGTCGGCTCCTATGCGGACTACCCCGGCATCACCGATTACGTGAACGTCTACGAACTCGATAGCGATGGCCTGCCGGCCGCACCCAACGGCGTGCTCGACCCAGCAGCGTCCTACCGCGAAGTCGAAGATGCCGACACGGCCGAGCAATGGATGGTCCGCGCGACCATGCTGTTCGAGCCGAGCGCGAACTTCGATGCCAAGCTGCTCTACGCCCATCAGGAAGACGATATTGGCGGTCGCCGCGCGCAGACGGTCGGCTCGGACGGGTTCGGCAATCCTTATGAGGATAACGAGATTGGTTCGATCCAGCTCGAACCGTCGGATCGCGAAGTCGATCTCGTCGCGCTCGAAGCCAATATCGACCTCGGCTTCGCAACGCTGACCTCTTCGACGTCATACTACGACACGTCGGGTGGCAGCACGAGCGAGAACACCGGCTTCTATGCGCAGGCCGGTTTCCTGGGCTTCTACTACAATTATCCGCGTCCGGCCGCAGCCGCCGTGCGCACTTACGAGGACTCCGCCTTCGTCGAGGAGGTCCGCCTCGTGTCCAAGGGCAACGAGACGATCGACTACGTGGTCGGCGGCTTCTATCGCGATCAGAACATCGTCTCCACGCAGAGCAGCTATCTCCTCGGGTTCAAGCGCTGGTGGGATACCGCATTCCCCGGCTTTGCCAGTGCGGTTACCGGCGATCAGGATTTTGCCTACCGCCGCGACGAGGATTTCGAGGAAGTCTCGGTCTTCGGCGAAGTCACCTGGCACGCAACCGATACGTTCGACCTGACCGTGGGGGCGCGCTATTTCGACAACCAGTCGAGCAATGACACCTTCATCGATCTCCCGCTCTATGCCTCGGTCGCCGAACCGACGACCGCGAATTTCGAAATCGGCGAGAACGATGTGCTGTTCAAGGGCAACCTCTCGTGGAAGTTCGCCACAGACCAGCTGGCTTACGTGACGGTGTCGGAAGGCTATCGCCGTGGCGGCTCCAACGCGGTGCCGCTGACGGGCACCTTTGCCGAAGATCCCGCATGGCAGGTCTACACATCGGACAGCGTCGTGAACTACGAGGCTGGCGTGAAGGGCCGCACCGGCGGTGTGACCTATGATGCGAGCGTGTTCTATGTCGACTGGAGCGATCCGCAGCTCAACACGGCGACCACCAACTGGGGCTTCTTCGCCGTCCGAAACGGGGATTCCGCGCGCACCTACGGGCTCGAACTGGCAGTCGACGGCTATATTGGCGACAGCCTGCGCTACCAGCTTGGCTATGCCTACGTGAATGCCGAGCTTACCGGCGATGTGCTCTCGCCTGCTGGCACCGTTCTGGGGCAGGATGGCGATCGGCTGCCGGGGACGCCCGCGCATATGATCAACTGGGCGTTCAGCTACGATACGCCGATCAGCGACACATGGTCGCTGTTCCTGCGCACCGACGGCAACTACCAGTCCGAAACGCGCAATGCGATCGGCACCAGCCAGACGTTCAATGTGCCGCTGGAAGGGTTCGCCCTGTTCAATGCCACCGCGAGCGTTTCCAACGGGCCGCTCACCATTGCCGCGTGGATCAAGAACATCTTCAACGAGGAGGGTGTGACCGGCGTCTTTACGGAGGCCTACATGGGCACCGCACCTGCCGCCGGGTACTTCGGTAACGGGAGCAAGGAGTTCATCTCGCTCCCCCGGACTGTGGGCCTGACCGCGACCGTGTCCTTCTAGCGGTCGACTGAACGCATGGAGACCTCTCTCGAGCAGCAACATCGGTTGGCCGCGGCAACGCGCGAAGCGGTGGTCCTGCTCGAGAAGGGGGATCCGGTGAAAGCTGCCGCGATGCTGGAAACGGCGCTGGCGACGGGGGAGGGCGGCACGACCGAATGGACCGTGCTCGCCCGCGCCTACCAGCGGCAGAGCGACTTTGCGGCAATGGTGCGCAGCGCCGCGATGGCGCGCAAGGCCTCGCCGGAAGACGCCCGCGCGGAGGATCTTGAACTCGAAGCCCTGGTCCTGCGGGGTGATATCCCGACCGCAAGGGAGCGCATTGCCCAATTGTCGGACGATCCGGCGATCGGGGCCGGGCGGCTCGATGCACTGGCGCAGACGGCCACGCAGATTGCCGACTACCAGCTCGCGGCGAACCTGTTGCTCCGCGCCTGCGATGCAGAGCCCGCGCATCCGCGATACCGTTTCAATCTCGCCGCCGCGCAGGTCGCTCTGGGAGACTTTGGGCTGGCCGAGGACCATCTGCGCGCGACGCTGAAGGCCCGGCCGCTCGACGGCGATGCCCGCTACAACCTCTCGACCCTGCGAACGCAATCGGCCGAGCAGAACAACCTCGACGAGCTGACGCGAATCCTCCCACAGATGCAGGGCCAGCGCGACGCGTTTGCGGTGCATTTCGCGTTCGCCAAGGAACTGGAGGACCTGGGTCACCACCGGGAGAGCTGGCAGGCCCTGCAGCACGGCAACGCGCTGCGCAGGCGGGCGATACAATATCGCGTACAGGACGATGCCGAAGCGATGCGCCAGATTGCGGCGTGTTCGTCAGAGAGCGGCGGGGATGAGGAGGGCCACACCGATGCCGCGCCGATCTTCGTGGTCGGCATGCCGCGCTCGGGCACCACGCTGGTCGACCGCATTTTCGCCAGCCATCCCGATGTCGCGAGTGTGGGTGAGGTCAACGACCTCGCGCTCGCGATCATGGAAGAAACCGGCGCCGTCGGCTCGAAACGCGAGCTGATCGAGAAATCGCATCGCGGCCCGGCAAGCGCGATCGGTGCCAACTATGCGCAGCGGATGGGCTGGCGTGCGCCCGAGGCAGCCCGCACCGTGGACAAGACGCCGCTCAATTTCCTGTATCTCGGCATCATCGCCAAGGCCCTGCCGGGCGCGACCATCGTCAGTGTGGAGCGCGATCCGATGGATATTGCCTTTGCCGTCTACAAGACGCTGTTCCGCATGGGATATCCCTTCGCCTACTCGCTCGACGACATTGCCGAATATCTGATCGCGAAACATCGCTTGATGGCGCATTGGGATGCACTGCTGGAAGATCGCATTCACCACGTGCGTTACGAAGATCTGGTGGCCGATCAGGAGGGCGAGAGCCGGCGTTTGCTCGATGCAGCGGGGCTCGATTGGGACGAGCGCGTGCTCGACTTCCACCAAGCCAGCTCGCCTTCGGCCACGGCCAGCGCGGTGCAGGTCCGCCAACCAATCCACAATCGGTCGGTCGGTGCCTGGCGGCGCCACAAAGAGCAATTCAAGCGACTGGTCGACGCATTGTCGCAGGCAGGGGTGATCGCATGATTTCGAAGCTGAAGATCATCCTTGTCTGCATGGTGCTTTTGCTTCCCGGCGCGGCCTTTGCGTCGGGCAGTGAATTGCTGCCGACCTCCTTCTTCGCCCCGCCCGAGGCCCTGATTGCGCCAGACGCAGCGATCGAGGGCACTCTGGTGATCGACGGAGCCGAGGCCGACCTGTTCGACCTGCACACCAACAGCTTCAGGATCGACCGCAAGGGCCTGCAACTCGATATGATCCCGCCGCTCCGGGTCGATCTGGTGCAGGATGGAACGCGCATCATCCCGGTGCAGCGCGGGCCGATCCGCGGAGAGCATCCCCACTGGGAATGGATCGTCCAGCCCGGCACGGCGTGGAGCGATGCCGAGGGGATCGCGTGGCTATCGCTGCCCGTGGCGCTGACCGAGCGGAATGCGAATTGCGTCCATAACGGGCTGCTCAAGATGAATCTTTCAGAACCCGACGAGCCCGCCGATTTCCAGATCGCCAGCGAGACCTGCGCTTATCTGCAGTTCGACTTGCGCGCGGAGCTCGCTGCGCTTTTCACCGCCACCGAGAATCCAAATGCGGCAGCCGTCATCGCCGCCGACAAGCGCGAACGCGCGGCGCGCCTGCCCGAAATGCCAGTGAGCACGCTGCCCTTTGCCGACCGCCTCGCGTCTAAAGATCAGGTCCCCGCAGAGGCGCTGACTGCCTACGGCACCGTGCTCGGCGGCACGCATTACGTGTCCGACTGTCCGACCCGCGCGGGCGCCTATCCGTTTTGCGCGGAGCTGGTAATTCCTTCGTACAGTTGGGCCAAGTCGGTCTTCGCGGGCATTGGCGCGATGCGGCTCGAACAGCTCTATCCCGGTTCGATGAAGCGCAAGATCGCCCCCTATGTCGGCGGCTGCGATGCCGATGACTGGGGCGACGTCACGGTGTCGAACGTCCTCAACATGGCCTCGGGCCACTACAACAGCCGCCGGCACGAGGTGGACGAAGGCTCTGCTGCGATGCAGAAGTTCTTCCTGGTCGAGGATCATCCGGGCAAGATCCTGATCGCCTGTAAGGCCTTCGGTCGGCGCGCCGGTCCGGGCACCCGCTTCGTCTATCGCACTGCCGACACCTACATCGCGGGCACCGCCATGACCGCGATTTTACGCACCGAGCGTCAGGATGCGGCTGCCGATCTGCAGGCCGATCTGCTCGCGCCGATCTGGCGTGAGCTTGGTCTTTCGGCACTGATGGAGGCCCCGCGCCGCACCTATGACGAAAGCGCGATTCCGTTCTCGGGCTGGGGCCTGTATCTGACCCGCGCCGATCTCGCCCGGATCGCCGCCTTCCTCCAGCGCGGCGGCACGATCGATGGCGAGACCTACCTCGATCGCGAGATGCTGGCCGAAGCGCTGCAACAAGGTGACGCGCCTTACGGCCTGCGTGCCGCAAGCGACGACCAGCGTTACCGCAACGGGTTCTGGGCGTGGAATGCGGGGCCGTATCTCGGGTGTGAAAGCGACCAGTGGATTCCGCTGATGTCGGGCTTCGGCGGGCTCGCCGCAGCCTTCCTGCCGGACGACAGACTCTATTGGCATGTCAGCGACGGCGGCACCTACCGCTGGGGCGCGTCGGCGAAGGCCATTCATCAACAATTTCCGCTGTGTGGGGACACCAAATGAGCGCCGCGACACGCACCAGAATGAAGGTCGATCCGGCAGGCCTCCTCGCCGGGATCATGCTCAGCTTCCTCGCGACGGCGGGGCTGTTCTACGTCAACATCATGGCGGCCATCGTCGACGGGCTGATCACCGGGCTGGGCTTGAGCGAAAGCCAGGCAGGCCTGATCGGGTCGGCCAATATCTACGGCGCGTCGGTGGGCGCGCTGATATCGGTGGTGCTGATCAAGATCGTGCCCTGGCGTCCGGCAGCCTACACCCTGCTGATCGTGCTGATTGCGCTCGATCTGGTCTCGATGCCGATTGAAAGTGCCAACGCGCTGCTGGCCGTGCGGGCCTTCCACGGACTGGTGGGCGGGATGCTGGTCGGGATCGCATTCGGCGTCATCGCCCGCACCGCGCAGGCCGACCGGACCTTCGGCATCCTGCTGTTCGTCCAGTTCGGACTCGGCGGGCTGGGCGTCATGACCCTGCCGCAGCTGGTCCCTATCTATGGCACGCAGGCGCTGTTCATTGCGCTCGCGCTGTTCAGCTTCGCCAGTCTGGTGATGCTGGTCTTCCTGCCCGCCTTCCCGCCCAAGCCGACCACGACGCTGGGCACCGGCAAAGTGGAATGGGGTCCGCTCGTCCTCACGCTCCTCGCCATCTTCCTCTTCCAGGCCGCGAACATGGGGTTGCTGGCCTATATCTTCCGGCTCGGCCTCGCCTATGATCTCGACCGGACCTACACCAGCTATGCGCTGGGGCTGGCAACGTGGGTCGCGCTGCTGGGGCCACTCTGCGTGATCGTGATCGGGACCAGGTTCGGGCGTTTCCTGCCACTGGCGCTGGTCATGCTGCTGACGCTCGGCGGCACCGCCATCTTCCACTGGAGCGCGCATCCGGCGGCATATCTGATCGCCAACTGTGGCACTGGGATCACGTGGGGCATGGTGATGGCCTACCTGCTGGGCATGGCATCGCAGTTCGACGGGGCAGGGCGGACGGCGGCAGCGGCGGGCTTCGTCTCGAAGGTCGGGCTTGCATCGGGCCCGCTCGTCGCCGGGCAGCTGCTCGGCAGCGGGGGCGATTACGGGCTGCTTATCAATGTCGCCATCGCAACCTTTGTTCTGAGCGCAGTCGTCATGCTGTTTCCGGCACGATCGCTCGACCGGAGCAAGAGTGTATAACTGGCTCCAGATTTCGAGAAATTCTGGACCTATCAGCTGCGCGCCCTGAGTGGGATTTCAGGCGAATAGGGAGCGAATGATGAACGACATGCCGCGATTTTCCAGCACCGAGCAGCATAGCTGGCAGGCTCTCGTCGACGGGGAGCCGCGCGCTGCGTCGGGCGGCGAGACTTTCGCGGTCCTCAATCCCGCCAATGGGGAGGTGATCGCATCGGTGGCAGATTGCTCGAACGAGGATGCGCTCGCGGCGATCGACGCGGCCCATCGCGCTCTGCCGGAGTGGCGCGCACGCCCGGCAGCGGACCGGGGCACGATCCTGCGCCGCTGGTACGACCTGATGATCGCCGAGGAAGACGCGCTCGCTCGCCTCATCACGGCGGAAATGGGCAAGCCCCTGCCCGAAGCCTTGGGCGAGGTGCGCTACGGCGCTGGCTACATCAAGTGGTTCGCCGAGGAGGCCGAGCGGGTTTATGGCGAGGTCATTCCCGCGCCTGTCGGCGGCGCGAAAGCCTTCGTTACGCGCGAGCCGGTTGGCGTGTGCGCGGCGATCACGCCGTGGAATTTCCCCAATGCCATGCTGATGCGCAAGGTTGCTCCTGCACTTGCAGCGGGGTGCACGATGGTCGCGAAACCGGCAGAAGACACGCCTCTCTCGGCCATCGCCGCCGCGCAGCTGGCGATTCAAGCGGGCGTGCCCGCGGGCGTATTCAACGTGGTCCCCACCAGCAACGCAGGCGATGTCGGCCGCGCGCTGACCGAGAGCGAGGTCGTGCGCAAACTCTCCTTCACCGGATCGACCGGTGTCGGCCGCGAGCTGCTCGCGCAATGCGCGGGCACGGTGAAGCGGACCTCGATGGAGCTTGGCGGCAATGCGCCTTTCATCGTGTTTGCCGATGCCGATCTGGATGCGGCGGTCGACGGGGCCATGGCATCGAAATACCGCAACGCAGGCCAGACCTGCGTGTGCGCCAATCGCTTCTATGTGCAACGGGGCATCTACGACGCCTTCTGCGCCAAGCTGGTCGAGCGGGTCCGCGCGCTCAAGGTTGGCGATGGGGCGGAGGACGGAACCGAGGTCGGCCCGCTGATCAATCAGGCGGCGCTCGACAAGGTTTCGCGTCTGCTCGCAGAAGCGGTCGAGGGCGGTGCCCGCATCGAAACAGGCGGGGCGAACAAGGATGGCCTGTTCTTCGAGCCGACCGTGGTGGCGGACGTCGCCCGCGATGCGAGCATCGTGCGCGAGGAAATCTTCGGACCCGTAGCGCCGCTCATTCTCTTCGATACCGAAACGGAGGTCGTCGCGGCGGCCAATGACACGCCCTATGGCCTCGCCGCCTATTGCTACACCCGCGATCTGGGGCGCGCCTGGCGGATGAGCGATGCGCTCGAATACGGAATGGTGGGCCTCAACGAAGGGATCATCTCGTCGGTCGCCGCGCCGTTCGGCGGGATCAAGCAATCGGGCATGGGCCGCGAAGGCTCGCGCCACGGGATCGAGGATTATCTCGAAATGAAATATATTCGCATGGGAGGGCTTTCGGCATGAGCGCTACGCTCGCACAGGACGCGGTGAAGGCAGAAGTCGTCGGCAACGCGCAATGGCAGGAGCGCAAGGATGCGGCCATGGCGCGCGGCGAGGGCAATCTCGCGCCGATCTTCATCGACCGCGCCGAAGGCTCCGAGGTCTGGGATGTCGAGGGCAAGCGCTATCTCGATTTCGGGACCGGCATCGCGGTGGTCAACACCGGCCACCTCCACCCCAAAGTGAAGAGCGCGGTCGCGAAGCAGCTCGACCATCTCAGCCATAGCTGCATCATGATCACGCCCTATGCGAGCGCGGTCGAGCTGGCCGAGCGGCTGAATACGCTCGCCCCGGGCGATACACCCAAAAAGACGATGTTCGTCACAACCGGCGCCGAGGCGGTCGAGAACGCGATCAAGATCGCGCGCTCGCACACCGGCAGGCGCGGGATCGTCGCCTTCGATGGTGGCTATCACGGGCGCACGATGATGACGCTCGGCCTGACGGGCAAGGTCGCCCCCTACAAGACGCGGTTCGGCCCGTTTCCGGGCGAAATCTACCGCGCGCCCTATCCTATCGCGGGCCACGGCATTTCCGATGAGGCATCGCTCAAGGCGCTCGACACGCTCTTCCGCACCGATCTCGACCCGGCCGATTGTGCGGCGATGATTCTCGAGCCGGTGCAGGGCGAGGGCGGGTTCTATCCTGCCCCGACCGCATGGCTGCGCCGTCTGCGCGAGATTTGCGATGAGCACGGCATCATGCTGATCGCCGACGAAGTTCAGACCGGTTTCGGGCGCACCGGCAAGATGTTCGCGAGCGAATATGCGGGCATCGAGCCCGATCTGATGACGATGGCCAAGGGCATGGCGGGCGGCTTCCCGATTGCGGGCGTCGTCGGCAAGGCCGCGATCATGGACGCGGTCCATCCGGGCGGGCTCGGCGGCACCTACGCAGGCTCGCCCATCGGCTGCGCAGCGGCGCTCGCAGTGCTCGACGTGCTGGAAGAGGAAGGATTGGTCGAACGCGCGCAGGCAATCGGCGCACGCTTCGGCACGGCGCTTGAAGGTGTGCAGCGCGAATATCCCCATCTGATCGGAGACATCCGCGCGGACCGCGGGGCGATGATTGCGCTGGAGCTGGTGCAGGACGGATCGATGGCGAAGCCCAACGCAGCGCTGCTCAAGGCGGTGCTGGCCGAATGCCACAAGCGCGGCCTCATCATCCTCGCCTGCGGAATGTACGGCAACGTGATCCGCTTCCTGCCCGCGCTGACGATTTCGGACGAGCAGATCGACGAAGGCCTGGGCATCTTTGGCGAGGCGTTTGCCGCTGCTGCCGCCGCCGCCAGCTAGCGTAGCTTTATGCCGGGCACCCGATTTGGGGCATGCGGTCGGGAGAACGTACACCACGACATCGGGCCGTGCGTAGCGGCTCAGGCGCGAATACGAGTTCTCGCGACACCGCAGTCGCAGGAGCTACCGATACCGGTCTCCCGGCGTGGTATGGACGCGTTACCTCGCAACACGTTTTCGCGCCGCGTCGCCGCGTCGCTTTCCGACCGATCTTCGTTGACTTCTCCCACTGGGCTGGAAACCGAATAGGCCTCACAACCTCATGAAATGAGCCCGATCGCGCAAAAAATTGCAACTCATCACATCATTCCTCGACGTAGCCCTTGCGTGTTTTTTCCATGATCAGCTTGTTCTTCTCATGGCTCGCGCGGGCCCCGTCTTCGTAGGTTTTGGTGACGCTTTGCCCTTTCGTCCCGCTGCGACCGTAGTTGACGACCACATCGCTCCCCCGAAGCGCGATCCGCCAGAACTTGTCCGAATTACCCTGCTGGAATCGGAAGGTCTGCCAATCGTCGCTCGCCGGTGGAGCCACCTCTTCGGTTAGCGGCTTCCTCGGCTTGGTACTCGGGACGCTGACCTGCGCCGGGCTTGGAATATCGGTGAACGGATCATCGTCCGCCGGTGCGGCATCCGTACGCTTCAGCTCGGCCTCGATCATGGCGATGACGCCGTCCTTGTCCTGGCGCCATGAATGCGAGGGGATATCGACCACTTTCCAGCCGAAGGCGCGCAGAATCGCGGGCTTGAAGACGAACCGCTCGTAGATCCGCCGCGCACTGTCCAGCGTTCCCCCGTCGATCAGGATGCCCAGCGCAAAGTCGGCCTTGTCCTGCGCCACGATTGCGAGGTCGCAGCGGAAGCTTGCCCCGCCAACATATTCGGCGACATCGTGCCCGCGCATGGCAAGCTCCTGAGCGATGGCGCTGCGCAGCGGGTCTGCGGGAGGGGCAGCTGCAAAGATCGTGCGGGCGTTCGGATTGATCGAGGCGAGCGCCGAGCGGCCGAGTTCGGCATCGCCGATGGCACGCGCGCGGGCAAAGGCGAGGAAGGTGCGCAGCGCCATCGCCCCGTCATTATGAGTGTTGGTGATCGCCTCGGGTTCGATGGTCGAAACCACCGCCATGTGGTGGCGCGCGCGGCTGAAGATTACATTGAGCCGCTTCTCGCCCCCGCGCTGGTTGATCGGGCCGAAATTCATCGACATCTTGCCTGTCGCATTGGGCGCATAGCAGACGCTCAGGATGATGATGTCGCGTTCATCGCCCTGCACATTCTCGAGATTCTTGACGAACAGCCCATCGAACTGCCCGTCGTCCTCGCGGTTGAATTCGTCCTCGAGCCGGGCGCCGAATGTCTTGTCCTCGTTCGCCAGCTGTTCGAGGGCAGTTTCGATGCAGCTTTGTTGGGCTTCGGAGAAAGCGACAATGCCGATGCTCTTGCCATCCCCGCGAAGCAGCAATTCACGCACCATGGCGGCGATCAGCCCGGCTTCGGGCTGGTTGGCCCGATCGAGATAGACCCCGTCCGAAACCGTGTGCATGCTGATCGGCCGCTCGCGCAGTCGCCGGGTCGCTACCGCTGCGGCAGCTTCGTCGTCCGAGGCAAGCGGGGCAGGCTCTGCGCAAGGCACCGGGAATGCCTGATCGGGAATCGTCACCAGCTGACCATTGTAGAACGCGGCATTGGAGAAGCTGATCAGCGCTTCGGAGCGGCTGCGATAGTGCCATGCCAGTAAGGTCGCGGGGAGGTGCCGGGCGGATTGGGTCAGCAGGCTATCCGCATCGAGCATGATGTTGAAGGCTTCGCCCTCGTGCTCGACCTCGATCTCCATGCTGTCTTCATCGATGCTCGTGGCGAAGAAGCTGGTCGGCGGCAACTGCATCTCATCGCCGACCACGATCAGCTGGGGCGCGCGGCACAGCGCGGGAATGCCGTCCTCGACCGGGATCTGGCTCGCCTCGTCGAAGATCACGACATCGAACAGGTCGGGCGATAGCGGAAGCGTATCGGAGACCGAGAGCGGGCTCATCAGCCAGATGGGCTTGAGATCGCCGACCACCAATCCGGTGTCGCCGCTCGCCATGTCGCGGATCGAGCGGTGACGAATGGTCTTGCCAAATTCGTGCTCCGCTTCACGCCGTCCATTCGCGTAAGCCTTCTTGAACGCCTTGCCCCGGGCATCGAGCTGCGATGCCGAAAGCGTCGAATGGCGGACATTGGCGAGAAAGTCGTTTTGGGCCTTGGCCAGTACCGCCTGTGCATTCTGCTCGGCCAAAATCGCACGGGCCTTCGCGCTGCGGCGGGCGAGTTGGCCAAGCCGCGCTGCATCGAAACGCTTCAATTCTGGCCTGGTCCGAAACGTCGCCTGCAGCGCCTCGTCCACGATCAGCGCTTCCATCCCTTCCGCAGTCTCCGCGATGTTGCGGAGCACATATCCGCTGGCGGGATCGGCTGTGTAGGTAGAGGCCAGCAGCGGCAGGAGATCGGGCAAGTCCTCCAGCCCTTCGCGCATGTCGCGCAGAGTTTCCTCCAGGATAGCGAACGGCCGGGTGTCGGCGTGGTCGATTGCGCCCGAGGACGCCTCGGCCAAGGCCAGCAAGTCGGGCAGCATTGCGGCAAGGTCTGCAATGGCGCCATGCGCGGGCCGGGCCGGATCGAACAACCGCTCGATCCGCGCATCCTCGCGTCGCGCTTGGGTGACCGTATTGAGCATCTCCAATAGCAGGGCAGGCTCGTCGGTCCCGAACGCTGCGCCCATATCGGCGTCGAGCCTATGCATCTCGGCTTCGGCCGCGTGCAGCGCGACCAGTTTCCTCAGTGCTTCGGTGATGCTCGGTTTCACGGCATGCGCCGCGAAATCGTAGCGCGCGGTGACAGTCGCCTTCAGGCTCCGCCACGGACCGCTCAGAAACTTGAAGAAACCGGGCTCTTTGACTTCGGCGAGGGCCAATCCGTTCGCCGCATCTTCGGGCGCGAGCGGATCGTGCCAGTTGCTCGCTACTTCGGCAGCCTCGGCGTGCCTGCGCTCGATCGCCTGCCGGGCCGAGCGGAAATCCGCGAGCTTGACGCTGTCGGCGGAACTTTCATCGAGCAGGTCGAGATTATCGGCAAGCTTGCTGGCCAAGGCCTTGTCGCACAGCGCCGCCAGCGAGGTCAGTTCGCCGAACGTCAAGTCCGCAGTATTGATGAAGTCGGGCAGACGCTCATGCGGTCCGGCCAGCCGATCCGCCAGCGGCTCGGCGCGGCTTATGAACTCCTCGGTTCGGGCATAAGCGCGATCATCGCGCACGATGCTTTCCGATAGCATCGCAAAAGGGGTCTGCGACAGGCTGGTAACGCCGAAGCTCTGCCGCATCGATTGTTCGATCTGCGAGGCGAGCGATTTGTGCTGCCCCCACGCGGCGGGCGAGGGCAGGCGTTCGCGAACCGAAAAAGGGTAGTCGCCCGTAACCGGGGGCAGTTCCACTTGCCGCCGGATCAGCGCACGGATCGACAAGGCATCGTCGGCTTCCACCGCCGCCATCGCCTCTTCGAACGCTACGATCTGGCTGAAATGATGGTCGAGCGCCTTGACCGTCCGCTCTCGCGCCACGGTAATCTGCTCGAGCCCGCTCTCGTTCTTGATCCAGTCCTCGTAGCAATCCTTGAGATCGAGGATGAAGGCCTTCTTGTCTTCCTGGCTATCGTGGATCAGCGTCGAAAGCCGCTCCAGCCCCGCCTGTTTGAGGCGGTTGAACACCACATCGAGCGCGGCGCGCTTCTCGCACACGAACAGCACCCGTTTGCCGCGCGCGGCGAAGTCCGCGATCAGATTGGTGATCGTTTGCGATTTGCCCGTGCCCGGCGGGCCCTGGATGATGAAGCTGTCGCCGCTGCGCGCCATCGCCACCGCCGCATCCTGGGTCGCGTCGGAGGCGACGACATTCCACTGGTCGAGCAGCGATAGAGGATCGGGAGGACTGGGATCGACATCGCGCGGGGCAATCGAGAACAGCCGGTCGAACGATGGCTGTTCATCGGCGCTTTCGATCAGCGTGGCATAATCGCGCACCAGCGACATCTTGCGATAGTTGAAATGCGCCAGCGTCACCTGCGCGCAGTCGATCTCCCACGCGAACTTGCCCTTGTCCTCTTTTTCGAGCGAGTATTTCTCGGTTTCCGTCACCGCCGCGCCGGCCATGTAATCGGGGCGCGGAGCGGGCATCGGCAGGCCGAGAGCTTCTCGCTGCGGGAACGGTTTGATGAGCACTTGACGTTCGAAGATCGCGCGACCGAGCGGCTTGTAGTCGTCGCGGCCGTAGCTGAAATCCGGTCGGCCGATGGCGCGTCGCTGGGTTTGTCCCCGCCGCTTCTCGTATTGCCGCAGCCGCTGCACCGCTTTTTCGTGGATCAGCCGGATCGACGGTGCGGTCGCTAGGTCGAGCGTGACGCCGGGTTCGCTGGTATGAATCTGTCGCTCGAGATCGGCATGGATCTGCTCGACGCTCGTTTCGGACAGATCGACCGTTTCGGGCAGGTCGATATCGTATAATTGCTTGAGATAATGCCGCAGCGCCGGGTTGAACTCGGCGACCTTGTCGAGCGCCTGAAAGGTATAGCGGTCGCGCACACCCTTCTTCTTGTGGACGTCCACCGGCAGCCAGAGCAGCGGCGAATTGATCTTGTCGCCCGGCGCGTCTTTCAGGTTGGTCCAGTTGAGGAATGCCACCACCAGCCGAAGGTTGCTGAAGCCGTACTCGGCGCGATCCCGGCGCGATTGTTGCAGGATGCGGTCCAGCGAGGAGGGCAGGTAGGTTTGATCCTCGAAGCGCAGCCAGCGCCCCAGCGGCTGTGCTTTGGTCGAGAGCACATCCTTCGCGAAGCGGTCGTTCCAGGTGCAAAGCTGGTCCCGCCGGATCGATTCGACCCGCATCACCAGCGGGACACTCGCGACCGTCATGTTCACGCTCGCCTGGGTCGGGCGGAAATGGATCAGCTTGTTCCTGCGCGAGAGGTCGAACAGCCTGTCGCGTAAATGCGTAAGCACTGCGGTGCGGCGATCCGGTATCGAGGACACCCCGTCGAGCGCACGCACGGGATCGAATGTCGCGTTATCCTCGCGGTAGTTCTCCAGACGGGCCGCGATCCCCTCAAGGTCGGCCAGCCGATCCTTGCGGACCAGCGGCGTCATGTTCTCGATCAGCGCGGCAACCACCGGATGGAGATGCGGATTGATCCGGAAGAGATTCGTCCGCGTTTCGGCGAAGGCGGCGAGATCGCTGTCGCTCTCGAAATCGAGGTCGCAAGCCAGCGCAGCGAGAAGCTGCCCGATGCAGAATACATCGGTGCGCTCGTCATGATGCCCAATCAGGCTTTCCCACGCACGGTAGCCTGCGACGTATACCGGCCGGCTGATCGGGTCGTTTTCGGTCGCGACCGCACGATCGCGCCAGCTTACACCCTTGGCGTTGTCCTTCGTCACCTCCAGACTGCCGACGATGTTGAGCGAGGACGTGGCCTGGGGTTCAACCGCGCGCAGAGCTTCGAAATTGGCGACCAGCGGAGAGCCCCGGGGGTTCGCCAGCCTCAGCGTCCCGTCAGGGTCTTCCAGCAAGGTGTCGGGCGTGATCTGCGCCACACGCCCTTCGGCGTGAAGCGCTGCGACTTCGCGCATCAGCGGGACGAACATGTGGACGAGGTCATGTTCAGGGACGCGTCCCGAATAGCCCTCCATCGCCTTGGAGAGGGGACGCAGCTCACGCGTAGTTTCGTTCGCGGGCTGCGTGTCGGCCGGCGAATCCGTCTCGTTCTCGGCGCTCATCGGCCAAACTCCCACGCAACTTTCTTCGACGCGCTCAGAACACGGTCGATCTGCGGCTTGCGCATCTTGAGCAGCGCTTTCAGATTTTCGCGGTAATCGGCTTCCCAATCCATGGCGGCCGCAAACTTGCCGCCGCGGGCGAGCATCTCTTCGGTCTGGTCGGGGTCGGCGTGGGCGAGGTCGAAGATCAGCGCGATCAGATAGTCGCGGATACTCTTGTCGGTCGCCAGCTCCGTCAGCGACGACGGATCGAGAGCTGTTTCCCCCGCTTGCCAATCGGGGAAGAACTGCTTGACCTGCGTGACCACCATCTCGCTGGCAAGCGTGGTGTCGTACAGCAGAAGCGAAAAGAACTGCCGCGTCGTCGCCGTCAGCCGGGCCTGGTCGATCAGGTCGAGGCTGCCGATAGCCAGCGGACCTTTCAGCTTTGCCAGCACCCAGCTGTCAACCTCTTGCTGCGGGCTGTCGCCGCGCTCCCAGCGGTCGATAAACAGCGCGCGCAGATAGACTTCGGGGTGGCTGGAGCTTTTGTTGATCTCGCCCTTCGCGTCGAGTTCTGCCGCTTGTTCGAGGAAAGCCGTGGGATCGGTCGTGGCGAGCCCGGTCATCACCTTCAGCAGCACCGCGATCGCAGGCTCCGCTCCGCCTGCGGCCAGCGTCGCGCCGCGATCGGCGAACACCTCGGTCGAAAGCCGATAGAGCCGCGCAGTTTCGGAGAGCGCATAATCGCTGACCGATTGCTGCGCGCTGTCATCGATGATCTGCTGCGCGATGCGATAGCGCCGGTCTTGCAGCGTCCATAGGAGGTAATGCGATACCTCATGCCCGAACAGGGCGGTCAGCTCTACCTTCGAGAGCTTCTCAAGCACCGGGCCATAGAGCACGATGTGCACTTCATCCGGGATAAAGAACAACGCCGCATTCATCGCGCCGTCGCCCGCCTGGTATAGTGTTACCGGCGCTTCGACCCCGAGCTTCGCCATGGCGGTTTCACAGCAATCATAGACCGCACCGTGGGCTTCGCGCGAGAGGCGGTAGGTCTCTTTCAGGAGAAGGTCGCGGGTTTCGGTATCCTGGTCGTCCTGAAGCTTGCGCATCGAGAACCAGTCCCACACACCGTCTTCATTCGTGCAGAGCCAATCGACGATATTCTCATGATATGCGAGCGGCTTGATCATGCGACGACTATGGCGGCTAGGGCCGCATATTCAACGCCAAACTTCCTGCCTTCTCGCCGCGTTTGGCTTCACCCAAAAGCAATTCTCTCGCTGCAAAACTGCAGGTTTGCCACGGCCTTTGTGGCGTGAGTACGAAGCCGCCTAGCGAAAAGCAGAACAATCCGGTGACCCCATCTGGACCCACGCAGGCGGCTGCACCAATCAATCATCTCGAAGTTTTTGAAAAGGTGGTGGACGCACTAGGGTTCGAACCTAGGACCCGCTGATTAAGAGTCAGCTGGCAGCAAATCCCGCTAGACCCTGTCTCGTCCATCTAACACCTCCAAGCGCATGGAAAACGTGGTTTCCTCAATTCCTATGGCCCCGCAGCTTCCCGCCGAATCCCGCTTGGTGTATCGCGCAAACTTACCGAGACACTTACTGGACGAGAGACATGCCCTCCTGCGCTATAACGAAGCGGACCGTTGATACCGCGACTCCCAGGACCGACAAGCCGAATTCCGACCTCTACCTGTGGGACTCGGGCCGGGGGAGCGTAAGTGGGTTCGGCCTCAAGGTGACGCCTGCGGGCTCCAAAATATTCGTGCTGCAATATCGACCGCGCGGCTCTCGAGCAGATAGGCGTTATCGCATCGGGAAATACGGCGATTGGACCCCGGATCAGGCACGCGAACAAGCACGCAAGCTACGGCGGATAATTGACACTGGAGGAGATCCGTTCGAGCTGGATCGTCAGGAAGGGGAAAGGCGGACGGCCGAGTTTTTGAAGGGCCTGCACGGCGCTTTCTCCGAAGTTTCGGAAAATTGGTTGGCCTCTTACAGTCACCACAACGGACGCGCACGCAGTGTAGCTAGCTTGAAAGCCGCTAAATTGGCTGCGGCTAAGCTGCGGGCGGAGTTTGGAGCGCAGCGAATAGACGAGATTAGTCGGGCTCAGCTCGCAGCATTTTTCGATAGCGTGCCTCCGGAAAAGGTTGCCACGCGACGGAGCTTATACAGCTATTCGCGCATCCTCTGGAAATGGGCAGCGGCACGCGATCTGATCGACGAGAATCCGTTTGATCGCCTTCCTCCACCTGACTCGGCCCCAAGTCGCGATCGCTACCTATCCGATGAGGAGATCGCAGTTCTGTGGGCCGCATCTCAAAGAATGTCATACCCGTTCGGCCCAATCGTCCGCCTGCTCGTCCTTACGGGGCAAAGGAGAAGCGAGGTTATGGGGATGAGTTGGACAGAATTGCACCGAAGAGAGCGAGTGTGGATTATCCCTGCGGCGAGGGCGAAGAACAGGGCGGCTCACATCGTACCGCTCGCGCCAGCGGTGATTTTGGAACTCGATGCCTTGTCGACATCTGCGGAGTGGCCCAATGCCGGGCTAGTGTTCACCGTCACCGGGAAGACGCCTGTTTCGGGTATTTCGAAGGCCAAGGCGCGTTTGGACCGCGAAATAGCTCAGGTCGCCTCCATAGCAGAGCGCCCTCCGATTGCGCACTGGCGCCTTCATGATCTTCGCCGCACAGTTGCCACCGGACTACAGCGCCTGGGCATCAGGTTCGAAGTGACAGAGTCAGTCCTGAATCATGTCAGCGGTGCACGAGCCGGTGTAGCTGGTGTATATCAACGGCACGACTGGGCCGACGAAAAGCGAGAGGCACTCGAGGCATGGGCCTTTCGAGTGGCCGGTATAGTTCTGGGGCCAAGCCAGAGCCGCTGATTTTTCGCGGTGCATTTCTCTGTTTATCGCTCAAAAACAGTCACCTAAAAATCTTACTGATGCAATTCAAAGCCCCTCGCAACGGGTCCACAAGTCTCCTACGGGAAGCTTGCGGATGCTGCGCGATTCAAAGGGATGCGACCGCCCACTAGCTTCCAAACGCAAAGGATGGAGGCAGTGATGAGCACTGAATTGCTAACGCCGGGGCAAGCTAGTGAGGTCGTAGGCCTCTCTGCGAAAACGCTCGCCCACTACCGGGTAAGCGGTGAGGGACCGCACTTCTATAAGATCGGCCGATTTGTCCGATACAAAAGGTGCGATCTGGATACTTGGATCGAGGATAGGCGCTTTCTCTCGACCTCGCAGGTGTCAGCATGAGCGAGCTTCGCGAAATATGGGTCGGGCCCGTCGGATCGATTGGTTTCCGCGTCATGATCAATGGCGGATGTTTCGGGCGCCGTTCGATCGGCTTCTGGCACAACGCTGTCGATGCGAACGCAGTCGCCCTCGAGCACTTCGAACGCAGCATGGCGCTGAACGAGATCGTCGCCGAGAATGTTGGCGACGGCGCTGAGCTGCCGACCCTCTCGCTCAAGCTGTGGGAGGTGTCCAATGCGAAGGCCATCTGACCCACGAAAAAGCCGCCCTGGCAGGGGCGGCTCTGTTCTCTCCACGACGATCGAACGCCGCAGGAAATACACCAATGGCTCACCCTGGGCAAGCCTGACGGCAGGAAGCCGCGGCGTGCTGATGGCGCATGGAGGGCGGCGATGACGCTCACCCGATTCCCCAACCCGCCCTTGCGAGCAATCCGGGTCGAACCTTTCAATCGTGACCGAACCCACTGGGTGGCGACATATGCTGGCGACCAGTGGACTGCCTCGATCGAATTCAAGCCAGTGCTACCGCTGCGCGGCTTGCTCGATCTCTTGAAGCAATGGCCGGCACGAAATGGCCTGCCAATCGTCGTGGTCGATCATCTCGATAGCGAGGTGGCAGCGTGAGCGCATACGGCTACCGAAAAACCTACCGGCTGAAAGGGCACTGGTCGGTCGAATTCATCCTCAATGAAGGCTTGCTCGATTGCCGCTGGTCGCCGCGCATGCCGACCGGCAAGCTCGGTCGTTCGCTGCTTTTGCGGTATCGCTCCGCCCGGGACGAATTTCTGGGCTCGCTCGATCTCACGACACTGGTGGTCAAGCTATGATCGATATCCAGGCGATCGCACGACATTACGGCGGCGAGGTTTCCGGTGGGCAGGCGCTTATCCCAGCGATCGGGCATAGCGACCGCGATCGCGGCGTCGCTGTTCGGGCCGCGGATGATGCGCCTGACGGCTGCCTCGTTCACTGTTTCAACGGCGGAAACCCGCTCGCGGAAAAGGACAGGCTGCGAGCAGACAACTTTCTGCCCCCACTGCAGTCGCTCAACGACAGAACTCCATGGTCACCTCCTAGGCGAAATGCGTCCCCGCCGGACGTGCACGCCGTCGGACTCGCGCCAGGCCAAGAGATCGTCGCGACCTTTGATTTTCATGCGGCCGACGGTGCGCTCCTCTACCGGAAGCACCGCATCGAGCCTGGCACGGATGGCCGCGCGAAGTCGTTCCAGTATGACCGCCCGGATGGAAAAGGCGGGTGGCTACGCGGCGCCGGCGAAGATCGAGTTCCTTACCGCCTGCCCGACCTGCTCTCGGCCCCGCAGGAGTTGCCCATCCTCATGGCCGAGGGCGAGGCGAAAGCCGATCGGCTTGCCGAGTGGGGCTTTCTCGCGACCAGCCACAAGGATTGGAAAAGCTTCGAATTCTCCGGGTACGTGAAGGGACGGACCGTCTTCATTCTGCCGGACAACGACGAGACCGGTTACCGGCAGGCGAAACGCGCCATCGAGGCAATTGAAAAAGCTGAGGGCGAAGCTGTCGAGCTTCGCCTGCCAAGCCTGCCGGAAGGTGGAGACGTCTTGGATTGGAACGGCACCGCGGACGACCTTCGCAAGCTTTTGGAAGACTGCGCTGATCCCGTGCCACTACTTGCTCTCGACGACGCTGCGGAGTGGTTAGACCTCGATATCCCCGCGCGGCGCTGGCTCCTTAAGGACTGGTTTCCCATCGGTGAAGCGGCGCTGTGGACCGGGGCAGGCGCGGTCGGTAAATCTCTGGCCACGCAACAGCTGGCGGTCTGCGTCGCATCTGGTGCCGCCTTTCTAGGGGTCGACGTCATCAAAGCCCCTTCCGTCTATATCACCTGCGAGGACAGTACTGAGGAGGTACAGCGTCGGTTTCAGGCGATCGCATCTCAACTCGGCTCCCCGATCGCACCTAGCACCTGTCTCATGCGTAGCTGGAAGGGGGAGACAGACTTGGAGCTCGCAATATTCGATCATGAGCGGCGCATGCGCCCGACAGGTAGGTTCCATTCGCTACGCCGCACCGTTTTGGAACGGGGAGCACGGCTCCTGATTTTGGACAACACCTCGCACCTCTTTGGAGGAGACGAAAACGTGAAGAGGGAGGTCGCAACTTTCACGAACCTGCTGAACGGTCTTGCGGCGGAAATGGATGGTGTCGTGCTCCTACTCGGGCACCCTAACAAGACAGGCTTGAATAACCCCAATGCAGGAGACGCCAATCAATTTGGCGGGTCCGTAGGCTGGGAAAATCAGGTGCGGTCGCGGGCGTTTCAGTCCGCGCCGAATCCGGAGGATCCTGATGCTCGAGAAATTACCAACCCGAAGGCGAATTACTCGCCGCGAGGAAACAAGCTCACCTTCCGTTGGTGGAAGGGGGCATTTGTTCGCGACGATGATTTGCCGCCAGAATATTCGAAGGAGATCGCTCAATCAGCGCGAGCGCAGAGCGAGAATGAGAGATTTCTCGAATGCCTGCGTGCGCGAGCCAAGAATGCAGGCCGGGAGGTAGGGCCGAATCTGGGGCCCAACTACGCACCTGCGCGCTTCGCCGAGATGCCCGAGGCCAAGGGCATGACGAAGCAGAGGTTCGCCGCTGCAATGGAACGGTTGTTCGTCACCGGGGCGATTGCAACGGAGGAAGTGAAGCGCAAGGGATCGTCCACAAAGACCATTATCGTGGAGGCTTCCTAATGCTTCCGAACCTCCCTTCCGAACTCCTTCCGAACATACCGTCCGAACCCTTCCGAACCCGGGTCCGAACGGGGGTCCGGACATACCTATATATAAAATATACCGGGCGCGGCTCTCCGAGCCCGCCGCGCCCGTTCAGAGCCGGTAGGTCGCGAAATGCACGTGCGTACTGTCGCGACTTTGGAAGCGCGTTCAGCGTTAGCCTCGGAACATACCCTCTATCCGAGCGCGCGGCTTTGCGGCTTTCGTTTCGTTCCGGATATCGCCAACATAGAGATAGGGCGTCGACACATTACGGACCTCGCCCAACAGCCGATAAACTCGCGTAAGCTGGCTCGATGCGAGCCGCGCTGCCTCTCGATCCCCATCTGCGGCTTTGATGCGTAAGTCGCGCACCACCTCTAGTGCTTGCTCTACCTCTCTAGCGGCTTTGGTCACCTCGGGGCCAAAGAGAGTACGCGAGGAATTGATTAAGTCTTCGATCTCAAACAGAGCTGAGTTTTCCGACGATCCTGCGCTGCTCCGAATGATTGCTTGCATCTGGCTATCCCATTCATTGATCGCGCGCTTGAAGCTCCGCAGCCAGTCTCTTCGTTCCGGATAGAGGGAAGCAAACAGGGCCTGTTTCGCCACGCTCACCTGCGATCTCGCTACGGACCGAGAAATAAGGACACCCGCGAGGCTGAAGAAACCTGCGGCGATGGCCAGTTGTATCTCTTCGAGGAATGCGAGAGTTTCGGAGATAAATTCCAGCATTCGGGTGCTCCCGTTCTCCTGCAGTTTCCTTCGCGAAGTAGCGCTGTCGTCTCGCGATTCAAACGCTCGTTTCTTCCCGCCATACGTGAGGAATGGCACGACCAACCGAATATGACCCCTCCTACTGCGAGATCGCTCGCGACATGGCGGAGCGCGGCGCAACGAATGCGGAGCTGGCGGACCGCTTCGGCGTAAGCCGTCGCACCGTCAACACTTGGACGCAGCAGCATACTGAGTTCGCGGAGGCGCTGAGGCTCGGGAAAGAGCCTGCGGATGACCGCGTCGAGCGAGCCCTGTTCGAACGGGCAGTCGGCTACGAGGTCGAAGAGGAAAAGGTCGGCTTCTACGAGGGCCGTCCTGTTGTCGCGACCATCAGCAAACACATTCCAGCAGACACCAACGCGGCGAGGCTCTGGCTCACAAACCGTCGTCGCGAAGAATGGGGGAACCGAATGTCGGTCGAAGTCGAAGATGCCGATGCCATCGCGAACGCGATCGCGGCAGGCAATCGCAGGGTGGAACAAGCGCAAGCGGGCGAACCCGAGAATGACCCGGAAGACATTCGCGAGGAAGGGCGCCGGATGCGCGCCACGCTCGAAGATTCGAAAGGAGATTAAGGATGCTCACGCTGACAGATTACGAGACCCGGCACGGGCAATTGCGTGACGAGCTGGCGCGAGCCGAAGAAGCGCTTGGAGCAGCCTCGCTGGCAGAAGCGACCGGCACCGCGGAAAAGGGCCAGGTCGACGACGCCCAAAAGCGGGTGGATGGCGCAAGAAACAAACTCAGACGCCTCGAACTCGCTCTCGATGAGGCCCGAAAAGCCGAGGGCGCAAGCGCCGAAAAGGCGCGGGTCGCGGCATACGAAAGACTGCGCGAGGACGTGAGCGCGGCGCTCCAGCGTCGGCAACAGGCGGCGGAGGCGGTGCGCCAAGCCAGCGACGAACTCGAGGGCGCGATCGAGAACCTTGAGAACGAGACGAACAGCGCAGTCGAATTGATGGTGGCCCATGGTCGATCGGTTCGCAAACAAATCGACTTTCGCCAGTTGCGGGACCGGATGCGGTTTCAAGGTACGGTCGGCGGGCGTCTCGCCACGCTGTTGCGCCCGCATGGTGTCGATAAGACGCATTTCGCTGCAAGCCTGATGGGCGCGCCGGATCCCGTCGCATTCGCGCAGTCCAGCGCCGAATTTCTCGAGCGCAAGATCGAGAAGTGGGCACCCGAAAAGGACGCCGCACAATGACCCTGCACCGTGCACGCGTTCGTGCCCAGCTCCCGAATCTCCGCATCGTCATGCCGAACGAGCGGTTCGAGTATGACGGAAAGCCTACATGGCAGTTCGAACCGGTTGACCAGGCCGAGAGGGTCGCTTGGCGTGAGCAGGTGAGCGATCCAATCTACGCGGAAAACGAAATCCGCCTGAGCGAACAGGCCGCGGCGTCAGCGGCACTTACCCCCGAAGCGGAGAGCGCGGCAACGAAGGATCTGATGAGCGGGCAGGCGCCGCAAGGCTACGTCCGCACGGCCGCCGATGGCGACCCCCTCATGGCGGGCCAAGCACCGCAGCGCAGCGCCTAGCTCGCGGCTATGCCCCCCGTTCCGACCAACCCGTTCGACTATGCAGAACGGCTGCAGCATCGCAGGCGCGCGCAGCCAGACGAGACGCAAGGTGATCGCATTTTGCGTGCCGTCGAGGATATCGAACGGGAAGATTTGAGCCGCACGCTCCGCGACGCGCCAGCGCCGGACGCAACTGCTAGAGTAGATCGACTCGCCGAACGCACTGGTGGCGCTTTGTCCGAAATTATTGGACGCGAGGATGAAGTTGAACGATCGCTTTGGCGGCTCGAATTTCTGAGTGAAGCGCAGGAAAATGAGGTCCTTAGACGGTGGTTCGGCAACAATCCCCGTGTTGCGACAATGGCACAGGACGACGGTCGGGCAATCGGCAAGATTGCGCGTACCTTTGACAGGGAAGACCTGAGCAACGGTTGGTCCATTCGGGCTGCGCCAGAAGTCGAACCAACGTTCGGCAATATCGTCTCGGGCTTATTGCAAAGCCTCGTCGGTGGTTTCGAGCAACTCAAAGATGGGGGGGCGCTCGCTCTCGGTGACTGGCTTCCACGTCCGAAATACATCACCGCATCGCAGGAAAAGGCCAGCAGGGAGGGTCTGCTAAGGCGGTTTCGAGCTACGCAGGCGGACATACAGGCGAGCACACCTACGTTCGAAAGTGCAACGGCAAGCGGTGTCTATTCCGGCGCCGCATCCTTAGCCCAGATGGTCCCCGCCCTGGCCGCTTCTGTTGCTACGCGCTCGCCATACCCCGCTGCGATGATTGCCGGCGCGCAGACTTCCGCCCCCGCTTACGGCAAGTATCGCGCACGCGGCGGGACCGCAGCCGAGGCGACAGTCGGCGCGGTAGGCGAAGGCTCCGTGGAGGCCGGTCTCAGCCTGCTTCCGTTCGGCACGGTGGCGGCGAAATTCGGGCGGCAATCGACCGGCAAGTTCGTCGCCGAGTTCTTCGGCAAGGAACTGGCGACCGAACAGCTCACGACAATCGCTCAGGATGCCATCGACACGGCAATCGCCAACCCCGATAAAACATGGGGCGAGTTCTGGGCCGAGCGCCCCGCTGCTGCCTATGAGACGGCGATCGCGACATTGGTTGCAACGGGTGCGCTCGGCGGATTGAGCGCGATCGCGTCGCGATCGGAAACGCGCGAAGGTGCCAGGGCGAGAGCCGAAGCTGAGGGCTATTTTCTAGACCGGCTCGCGAACGGCGCAGTCGACTCCAAGCTCCGCAAGCGCAGCCCCGGCGCATTTCGATCGATGCTCGACCGGCTGAGCGAGGACATGGTTGCGGACAAGCTCTACGTGCCCGCGTCGGCCGTGCGGTCCTACATGCAGTCGGAAGGGTTCGAGGAAACGGACTGGTGGCGGGCGCAGGCTGACGCCTTGGCCGAAGCCGAGGCGACGGGAGGCGATCTCGTCATTCCGCTGTCCGAGGCGATGACACACCTCTCGGATCGCTCCACCTGGAACGCTCTTCGCAACGACGTGCGCATGTCGGCGGGCGGACAATCGCGCGCCGAGACAGACGCATTTGGCGAGGAAGCCGATCGGGTCGATACCGAGTTGGCGGACTTGGTCGAAGATCGTGGAAACGATCCCCGCTCGCAGCTATTTGCCAGGGCCTACGAAGCGATCTCCGCTGGTGGCTACTCGGGCAATGCTGCACGGGTTCAGGCTGAGCTCGTGACCGAGCGCTATGCGACGCGCGCGGAGCGACGCGGTGAAACGCTGACCGGGAGCGAGTTCGACCGGGTGACCGTCGAGCGGGTTCTCCCCGAACGTCTCAAGGCCGCTGCCAAGGCGGACGCGACAGACCTTGTCATCAACGCCCTTCGCGGCGGACAGCCTGCCGTTGCGCAGACGGGACCATCGCTCCTGGTATGGATCGCGGCGCGTGGCGGGATCAACGACACCGGCGGCGATCTGGCGGCTATCGGGCTCGACCAGTGGCACCGCGGCAAAGCGTTTCGGCGCAAGCTCGTTCGGGACTTCGATCCGCAGGGTTCACTTGGCGGTATCTCGGGCGATGGCGACTACGGCATCGACACCACATTTCGAGCGGCGATCGAAGCGGGCTATTTTCCTGAACTGCAGGCGGTCGAGACCGAGGCGGGTCCGTCTAGGCTCGACACTCAGGATTTTGTCGATGCCATGTCGGCCGAACTTGCTGGCGACGCTCGCTACGCGGGCGAGCCGGTCATTGATGACATGCGCCTCGCCGCCGAAGAACTGCGAGAGCTGCTCGAAGGCGACGGCTTTGATCCCGGTGCGATGTCCGATGCGGAAATTCGCGAGGCGATCGCGCGTTTCGAGGCGCGCGATCTGGGCGGCCGGTCCTACGCCAGTGGCGAGCGGGGGCAGATTCACTTCACCGAGGATGGCGAAGCGATCATCCGTCTCTTCAAGTCGCGCAACTTGTCGACCTTCTTGCACGAGAGCGGACACCTTTATCTCGAGGAACTGCGCGAAGATGCCGCGCGGGCCGATGCGAACGATCAGCTTAAGGCGGATTGGCAGGCGGTCGAACAGTGGTTCGCCGCCAACAAGGTGCCGCTCGAAGGCGGGACGATCCCGGTCGAGGCGCATGAACTGTGGGCCCGCGGGTTCGAGCGCTATCTGCTCGAAGGGCAAGCGCCGTCGTCGGCCCTTCGCGACGTGTTCGAAACGGTTCGGTCCTGGCTGGTCGCGATCTATCGGCGTGCGCGCAATCTCGACGCGCCGATTTCGGATGACATTCGCCATGTAATGGATCGCCTGCTGGCGACCGACGACGCGATCGCGACCAAGCGCGAAGAGCAGGTGCTCGATCCGGCGTTCGGGTCTCTCTCCGAAGCGGGCATGACGCAGGCCGAATTCGCGGAATACATGGATTTGGTCGCGCAATCGCAAAGCGCCGCGAACAGCGAACTGCTCGGGAAGGCGCTCGCACGCCTCAAGGCGGAGGAGTCCGCTCGGTATAAGGTGGTGGAGGCCGAGGTGCGCGCCGAGGTCGCCGTCGATGTGGATGCGCGGCCGCCGATGCGTGCGCTCGATCTGGTTCGCTCGGCACCGCTCAATCAGCAATGGATCGTCGATCGCTTCGGCCGGGATGCGCTCGGGCTCATGCCGGCGGGCGTGCCGAAGTCGTACAAGAAGAACGGCGCCAACCCCGATGCGGTCGCCGAACAAGCCGGATTTGGCGACGGTCGGGAGATGATCGAGACGCTGATGGGACTCGAAAAGCAGCGTCGCGAGATGCGCGAAAACGGCGACAAGCGCTCAGTGCGCGCCGCGACTATCGATGCCGAAACGCTCGATCGGATGGACGCGCAATATGGCGACCCATTCGCGACCGGGGAGGTCGAGGCCGAAGCGCTGTCCTCGGTGCACAATGACCTGCAGGGCGAGGTGCTCGCTGCCGAGGTGCGCGCGCTCGCACGGCGCGTCGGCGATCGGCCCACGCCCTATTCGATGGCCCGGGAATGGGCGCGACGGAAGATTCGCGAGGGCGAGGTCAAGGATCATCTGAGCGGAGCCGCACTGCAACAGTACCGGCGCGCCGCCGCGCGCAATGCCGCGGCTGCTTTCGAGGCGCTGTCTGCTGGCAACTACCGGGTCGCGTTCCGGCACAAGCAGGCGCAGCTCGTCAACAACGCGCTGGTGCGGGAGGCGCGCGAGGCTTCGGTCGAGGTCGAAAAGGCGGTCGCCCGTCTCGACAAGATCGCGCGCAAGAAGACTATGCCAAGCGTCGACCAGGACTATCTGGAACAGGCGCACGCGCTGCTCGAGCAAGTCGACCTACGCAAGCGGTCTGGCGCACAGGTGGAGCGGCAGGAGACGTTTGAAAGCTGGGCTGCGAAGCGCGAGGAGGAAGGATACTCGATCGCGGTCCCTCGCTCGTTCGCCAGCACACTCGGCCGCACGAACTGGACGAAGCTTTCGGCTGAGAACCTTCTCGGGCTCGATGACGCGGTCAAGCAGGTGATGCACCTTGGCCGTCTCAAGCAGACGCTGCGCGATCGGCAGGAAGAGCGCGAGCTCGATGCGCTGGTCAATGAGGCCGTCACCACGATCCAGCGCTTGCCACCGCGCAAGACCAAGGGTTTTGCCGATCCGACGAAGTTCGACGACGTCAAGACGGGCGCACTCGGCATTGGCGCCTCGCTGCTCAAGATGGACACGCTTTTCGAGCGGCTCGATGGCAGCCGCGCCGGAGCATTTCATCGCGTCGTGTGGCAGCCGCTCTCCGATGCGCAGGCCGCTGAGCAGCAGCTCATCGAGGAAATCCGGGCCGAACTCGACGAACACCTGAAGGCGGTGCCCAAGAAAATCCTCGCAACGTGGAGCGACAAGATCCAGCCCGACAACCTGCTCGAGTTCCGGACGCTCGAACCGTTTTCGGGCTCGCGGAGCAAGCTCATTTCGATGGCGCTCAACATGGGCAACGAGCAGAACGCCGCGAAGCTGGCGGGCGGCTATGGTTGGCGCGAGAACGAGATCATGCGCGTGCTCGACAAGGAGCTCACCCCCGAAGAGTGGCAATATGTCCAGCGGGTCTGGGATACGATCGAAAAGCTCTGGCCGAAGATCGTCGAGGTCGAGAAGCGAGTGAACGGCGTGGCGCCGGACAAGGTTCGCGCGCGACGGCTGAACACGTCTGCGGGTATCCTGCGCGGCGGATATTTCCCGGTGGTCTACGATATGGCCCGCGACCGGCTCACAAGCCAGCAGCAGGAGCGCAATCGCGACAGCCTGTTCGAAAACACCTATCAGCGCGCGTCCACCTCGCGGGGGTTCACGAAGGCGCGAACCGAGGTCGAGCGCCCGATCCTGCTTTCTCTCGACGTCATTCAACGACACGTCGCCGAGGTCGCGCACGATATCACGCATCGCGAAGCGGTGATGCAGGCCGACCGCTTCCTTTCGGACAGCAGAGTGCTCGACGCCGTCGATGAGACGATGGGCCAGCACATCAGCAAGCTCTTCCGTCCTTGGCTGCAGCACGTCGCCAACCAGTGGGCATATGATCGCGCCGGAGTCAGCGAACTCGAGAACGCGATGCGCACGCTGCGGCGGAATACGACGTTCGTCGGCATGGGATACCGGGTCTACACCGTCATCACGCAGCTAGCGGGCTACACGAACTCGGTCGAGCGCATCGGCCTGAGGTGGTTCATGGAAGGGCTCGGCCTGTCGCTGCGCAACCCGATCGAAGCGAACCGCTTCGCGATCGAGCGGAGCAACGAGCTCAAGACCCGCTTCTCTACCATGGATCGGGACATGGCTGAGAACGCGCGCCGGGTGGCGGGTCGAACCGACGTTGGCGCCATGGTCTCGCGCTACGCCTACTCGGGCATTTCCGCATTCGACCGGCTCGTGTCGATCCCGACCTGGCTGGGCGCCTACAACAAGGCGCTGGCGCAAGGATTGGGCGAAGAGCAGGCAGTTTACGAAGCGGACAGCGCCGTGCTCCAATCTCAAGGGGGTGGCGCGGCGAAGGATCTGAGCGCCATCCAGCGCGGCCGCGGGCCTGCCGGCGAACTCGGCAAGGCACTGACCCTCTTCTATTCGTTCCAGTCAGCGCAGTTCAATCGACTGGCGAATCTCTACTACGACGCGAGCGACGCCAAGCGAGAGAAGGCGCCGGAGATGATTCCGGAGATCGCTGCGCGCACGTTCGTGCTGGTGGCGCTGGTCCCGGTGATCGGGCAGCTGGTCTCGGGAAAGGGCCCCGACGAGGAGAACGAGGAAGGCTGGGCCGAGTGGGCAGCGAAGCAGTCGCTATACGGCCTCGCCGCCCCGCTACCGTTCTTCCGTGATGCCGTTCCGGTGACCACAGCTGCGGTGGCTGGCGACCAGGCTTATCCCTATCGCTTCACGCCGATTGCGGGGCTCGGCGAATCGATGGTCCGGGTCGGCTCCGATGTGCGGAAGCTGCGAGAGGGCGAGGACACAACGCGCGCGACGCGCAATACGCTCGAGCTCATCGGCTATGCGACCGGGCGCGTCCCCGGGCAGGGAGCGGCCTCGGCGCAATTCATCGTGGACGTAGCCTCCGGCGAAGCTGAGCCCGAGACCATGTCGGATTGGTGGGAAGGCGCGACGCGTGGCCGGATCGAGGAAGAGCGCTAGCGAACCATTGGGATCAGTTCGGCCGCAATTGGCATCGTCGAGAATGCTTCCTGTACCGCATCCGCGGCCTCACGGGACAGGTAGACGACTTGGTTCTTGCTGAACGCGATTTCGATCGGAGCGCCATCGCCGGAAGGCACCGATAGGATCGTATAGTCCCCGTCTTGCCTGAACGCCGGTTGCCCGGTTGCTAATGCAATCATTCACGCCTCCCGATCAGACTGCGCTGAGAAAGCGTCGGATATCGACGAGCGCTTGGCTGCAATACTCGTGCGACCAATTGCTCGTATGAAAGCCGTTCTCGTCGAAATCGGCGAACAGAAAGTCGAACTTCCACAGAGCGGCCTTTTCATCCGGTGCGGGCCGCTTGATTAGCTCATCCCCGAGTTCCGCATACGCGTTGACGAGCTCATCGTGCCGAGTAGCGACGACATCGAAGCCATGCTCGCGGCTCCATTTCTCTGCTGCTGCCGATACGAGGTCGGAGGGCCATTTCGGAAATTGGGCCATGAAAGCCCTTCGCATCGGATCATAGTCCGTCGCCTCGTAGTCCTGGGCTTTGCGCTTCGCCGCAGCGTAACGCTTGAACAGTGCATGCCAGCTTTCGATCGAGCCGGTATGGGTCGAAGGGCTTTCTTCAACGACAGGTGCGGTGGCCATCACTTCTCTCCTTCTCAGTGGGCACCTTTTTTGGTACCGCTAATTCATGGCTGACGCAAGAATAAATGGTGCCAGAAAAAGAGGCAGGCCCGCAACGGGCGAAGGCGTGTCGATCAATGTGCGAATGCAGCCAGACATGCTCGAGCGTGTTGACGCTTGGCGCGCCGACCAGAAGGACAAGCCTACGCGGCCGGAGGCGGTGCGGAGATTGCTGGATCAGAGGTTGTCGGGGTGATGGCGAGGCCTTCTGAAGAGCCGAAGGCGGTCCGCAATTTTTTCAATTACAACTATGCGGCCAATCAGAGCGCGTTGGTCGATGCGCGAGAAAGCTATCGAGCAACGCTAGTCCGCAGGGACTCCCTTCTTGATCGCATGCGTTTCGGCTCGTTGTCCCTGAATGGGGTGACATTGCTGGCTGGACTCAGTCAGGTGGCTGAGGATTTCACCCTAAACCCTTGGTCAGAAGGCGGCAGCACGGCGATCGCGTTCTTCGTCGCCGGCATCGTCCTAGCGATGCTCTCCATGCAGCGAGAACATCTCCATCTGATTGGGCTCGCAAGCGATCAGGGCCTTCGGCTGGACGCGCTTCAACGCATTGCGTCGACCCTCGAGGGAGAAATCTCGTCCGCGGCGATCGAGAGGCTGGGTGAGGAATTGAAAGCGTGGGCCGCGCGCCCTCCAAAGGATCACACGCTCGACGCCTGGGGCTTGCGCTTCATGCATCTGTCGGCGGCATGCTGGTTCGTCGGGTTGATCGTCGGACTGGCGACCGCATGACTGGCCCTGATTCGAGCTGAGCCTTACTGAGCACTTACTAGCGGCAGAAAGCGCGTCCGCACTGAATCTCGCCTGAGCTTCAAAGCTTTGCTTATGAAGAGAAAAATGGTGGACGCACTAGGGTTCGAACCTAGGACCCGCTGATTAAGAGTCAGCTGCTCTACCAACTGAGCTATGCGTCCACACCGGCCTGCTTGCGAAAGAGGCCGCGCCCACGATCGACCGTGCGATTCGTCGGCGGGAGGCGGTCACATAGGGCCTGTGGCAGATGGTGCAAGCCCCTTTGTGCCGCTCCGCGCGTTGCCGGGGGCGATCAGCGGGAAAGAAGTCCGCCGCCGCGCCGCTGCGTGTTCCAGCGATAGACCATCATCAATGCGCCGATGCACAGCATGTTGGTCATCATCGAAGATCCTCCGTGGCTCATGAAAGGCAGGGGAATGCCAACCACCGGAGCGAGGCCCATGACCATCAGCAGGTTGATCGCGATGTAGAAGAACATCGTCGCGACCATGCCCGCCGCCAGCAACCGATCGAAGCGGACTTCCGCGTTGCGCGCCACCGACAGACCCCAGCTGAGGATCAGTCCGAAGGTCACGATCACGAACAGCCCGCCGAGGAAGCCCCATTCCTCCGCCATGGTGGCGAAGACGAAGTCGGTGTGCGGTTCGGGCAGATATTGTAGGTGGCTTTGCGACCCTTCGTTGAAACCCTTGCCCGAAAAGCCGCCGGACCCGATCGCGATCTTGGATTGGGTGATGTGGTAGCCACTGCCGAGCGGATCGCTCTCCGGGTCGAGGAAGGTGGTCACACGGCGCTGCTGGTAGGGTTTGAGCGCGAAGTTGTAGGCGAGCGGTACGGCGACCGCCGCAGCGGCTCCGGCGGTCAGGAACCAGCTCATCGGCAGCCCGGCGAGGAACATCACCACCGCGCCCGAAAACAGGATAGCGAGCGCGGTGCCGAGGTCGGGCTGCATCAGCACCAGCGCTACCGGCATCGCGATGATGACGCCTGCAGGCACCAGCGCACGCCACGATCCGATCATGCCGGTCGGCAGCGTGTCGTAGAAACGGGTGAGGGCGAGGGCGACTGCGGGCTTCATCAGCTCCGATGGCTGGATGCGGATCGGGCCGACCTCGAGCCAGCGCTGGCTGCCGCCACCCATCGCGCCCGCGGCTTCCACCGCGACCAGCAGCAGGAGGATGACAACGTAGCCGGGATAGGCGGCGAGCTTCACGAAATCGCGCGGAAACTGGGCGATCACCAGCGCGACCACCATGAAGATGGCGAAGCGGAGGAGGTGTGAGGATGCGAAAGGCGTAAAGCTGCCGCCGGCCGCCGAATAGAGCACTGCCGAGCCAAAGCAGGTGAGCAGGATCAGCGGGGTCAGCATCGACCAGGGCTGGCGCGCGATCGGTGCCGGGATGATGCTGCTCATTGCGCGGCCCTTTGCGAACTACCACCGTCTGCGGCCGACGTTTCGGCATCGGTCCGCCGGGCGCGGCGCGGATTGTCGCGCGCAAAGGCCTCGATCCGCTGGGCCTCGATCCGTGCTTCGGCGTCGACACGCTCTTGTATCTCGCGATCCTGCGGCGCGCTGGGCGGGATCGTCTCGCCTGCTGCGCGGGCGTATTCGGCGTAGCGGCGCTGCAGGCGCTCTTGCGCGGTCCCGCCCCATTCCTTTTCCAGCGCGCGCAGGGCGTCCATGCCCTTTTGCGGATCGAACAGGAAGGTCATCACATCGCGCGCGATGGGGTAGGCCGCGCTCGAACCGCCGCCATGCTCGATCACGACCGCTCCGGCGTAGCGCGGATTGTCGAACGGAGCGAAAAATACGAACAGGCCGTGATCGCGGTATTTCCACGGACCGCTCTTGCCATCGGACTTGCTGAGCGAAACGACCTGGGCCGTCCCCGTCTTGCCCGCCATCAGCACGTCGTCGATCGGCAGGCGCGCGCGACCGGCGGTGCCGGGGCCATTGACCACGTCGCTCATCGCCTGGCGGATATAGGCGATCTGATCCGCCTTGAAGTCGAGCGAGGGCGCAGGCTTGCGCTTGTCGGTCTTGATCATCGCCGGCTCGAAATGACGACCCGTGGCGATCCGCGTCGCCATGACGGCAAGCTGGAGCGGACTGGTGAGATAGTAACCCTGACCGATCGACGCATTGACCGTGTCGTAAGGCTGCCATTCGCGCTCGTATTTCTTCAGCTTCCACGCCGGATCGGGCACGGTGCCGTAGAACTGGCTCGCGACCGGCAGGTCGAATTCCTGCCCCAGGCCGAACTGGCGGGCGTAGGCGGCGACCTTGTCGAACCCGACCTTCTGGGCGAAGTGATAGAAATAGCTGTCGCAGCTCTGGTAGATGCCCTTGGCCATGTCCACGCGGCCATGGTTGCTCCAGCAGTTGAAGAAGCGGTTGCCGATGCGGCGCCCACCTCCGCAGATGATCGACTCGTTCGGGTCGATCCCTTCGTGCATGAAAGCCATGGAATGCATCGGCTTGACCGTGGAGCCGGGTGGATAGAGGCCCTTGAGCACCTTGTTGCGCAGCGGAACCCGGTCGTTCTCGCTCAGCATCGCATATTCGACGCTGCCGATCCCGTCGGAGAAGGAGTTGGGATCGAAGCTGGGCATCGAAGCCATGCACAGCAGATCGCCGGTCAGGCAGTCCATCACGACGACCGAGCCGCTTTCGAGGCCCAGGCGGCGCGCGGCATAATCCTGCAGCGGGCCATCGATGGTCAGCTGGATGGGATCGCCCTGCACATCGGGCCGGGTGCTGAGATCACGCACGATCCGGCCCGAGGCGGTCACCTCGACCCGGCGTGCGCCGGGTTCGCCGCGCAAGGTCTGCTCGAACTGCTTCTCGAGCCCGTCCTTGCCGATCTTGTAGCCCGGCGTGATCAGCAGCGGATTGCGGTCGGCCTCGAACTCCTCGCGGCTCGCAGCGCCGACATAGCCGAGCAGGTGGCCGACCGAGGCTCCGGTCGGATAGTAGCGGGAAAAGCCGCGCTGCGGCACCACGCCGGGCAGCTCCGGCAGCCGAATGCTGACCGCCGCGAAGGCGTCGTAATCGAGCCCGCTGGCCACCTCGATCGGCGCATAGCCAGCCGAATCGGCGATTTTCTTGCGCAGGTCGCGGATCTTCGCATCGTCCAGTTTGAGCAGCGTGGCGAGCGTCTCAAGCTCGCGATCGCCGTCCTGCAGGCGCTCGGGAATGACGTCGACGCGGAAGTCCGCCTGGTTGGAGGCAAGCGGTGCGCCGTTGCGATCGAGGATCCAGCCGCGCCGGGGAGGGATCAGCGTCAGGTTGACGCGGTTGCTCTCGCTCTCGACCGCGTATTTGTCGTTCTCGGCAATCGCGAGGTATCCCATCCGCCCGGCCAGCAGCATGCCGACGGAAAGGCCGCCCACGCCGAGCACGAAGCAGCGGCGATCGAAACTGTTGGTCAGCGTGCTTTCGTTGAGCACTTGCTTGGTCAGGCCGAAAGGCATCAGGCGACGGTCCGGAAACGCATGAGGCGTAGTTTGTCGAGGCGGGAAACGATGAAAGCGATGAACGGGTAGGCGATAATTGAAAGCAGTAGCTGGGGCACGATGGCGGCGAAGAGCGGCAGGCTGAGCCGGCTACCCGACACCAGCGTCGCCACCAGGATGTAGATCACCGCGATGGTCGCAGCGATCAACCAGTCCTGGGCGAAGCCGCGCCAGGGAAAGCGCATCTCGATCAGTTCGATCGCGAGCATCGCTGCGGAGAACAGCAGTATAGCGGAGCCGAATGGCTGGCCACTGAACAGGTCGTCCCACATGCCGAAGATGATGCCCGACCAGATCGGCAGCACGCCGGGGCGCAGCAAGCGCCAGGCGAGCAGGAACAGGAAGCCGATGGGCGGCAAGAGCGGGCCGACCGTGGCGATCGGCACGCTCTGGAAGTACGAGGCCAGCATGATCGTCGCCCACGGGATGAAGACCATCAGAAACGGGGAGTGTTCCTTGTTGATCTGGCGGCTCGCCGGCCCGCGCCGGTTGTTGTGGGCGCGCCCTTCGATCATGGGGTCACCACGCCGCCCTGTTCGACGGCTTCCGCCGCGCCGTCCTCGCCGTCTCCGGCGACCGTCTCGTTGGAGCCGATCGCTTCCTCGATGGGAGTGTTCGCTCCGCGCCGCGCCTCGGGCTGCCAGACCGGTTCGACCGCCACGAAGTCGGTTGCGGCGGGATTGCTGATGATCCGGGCCACCGCGCCATCGTCGGTCAGACGGGTGACGATGGCGACCGCGATGCCGGGGCGATAGAGGCCGCCCGCGCCGCTGGTCACGAACACATCGCCCCGCTTGAGCGGATTGATGCCGAGATTGATGAGGCGGATGTTGATCAGGCCATCGCCGCGCCCTTCGGCGAAGGCGACCGTATTGTCGCCCGCCCGGCGCACGGGCAGCACGCTTTCGCTATCCGTGATGAGCAGCACGCGCGAGGAATGGCGCGCCGATTCGAGCACCCGGCCCACGATCCCGCGTTCGGATCGAACGGGCATGCCGGGGAGCACCCCGTCGGAGCGTCCTGCGCCGAGATAGGCGAAGCGTCGCGTGCTCGAACTGCTTGAACCGACGAGACGGGCCGCCGCGACCGGCTCGACATCGGTTTCGCGCAGGCCCAGCAGGCCCTTGAGGCGGCGGTTTTCTTCTTCGGTCGCGCGGGCCTCCGCCAGGCGGATCCGCGCGATCTCGACCTCTCGCTTGAGGTCGGCGTTCTGCTGGCCCGCCTCGAGGTAGCCCTGGACCGATTCAAAGAAGCCGCGACCGCCGGTGCGCGTGGTGGCGGAAACCTGGGCGGCGGGCCGCGTCGCATCGCTGAACAGACCGCGCAACCCGTCGAACGAGGCGGGTTGGATGAGAGAAATGACGAGCAGCACGATGCCCAGCAACATGGCAAGCACGACCAGCACGTAGCCGGTGAAGGCCCCGTACTGGGCCTTCTTGGAGTGCCCCGACAATCGCTGTTTAGACCCAGCCAGGGCCATAATTCCTCCGTCCGGCCGGTAGTTTCTAAACCTTGGCCCGGTTGGTTTAAGCCGTCATCAGCACGCCGCGGAACACCGGGTCTTCCATCGCCCGACCGGTGCCGATCGCAACGCAGGAAAGCGGATCTTCCGCGATACTGACGGGCAGGCCCGTCTCTTCGCGCAGATGCTCGTCCAGCCCGGTGATCAGCGCGCCGCCACCGGTGAGGACGATCCCCTGGTCGACAATGTCGGCAGCGAGTTCGGGCGCGGTGTTTTCCAACGCGATCCGGACGCCTTCGACGATTGCACCGATAGGCTCGCTCAGGGCTTCGGCGATATGGGACTGGTTGATGGTGATCTCTTTCGGAACACCATTTACGAGATCCCTACCTTTGAGCGTGATGGTTTCACCCACACCGTCTGCCGGGGCAACGGCGACGCCGAAGTCCTTCTTGATCCGTTCGGCGGTGGATTCGCCGATCAGCAGGTTGTGGTGTCGGCGCACGTAGGAAACGATCGCTTCGTCCATCTTGTCGCCGCCGGTACGGACCGAAGTCGTGTAGGCAAGGCCGCGCAGCGAAAGCACCGCGACTTCGGTCGTGCCGCCGCCGATATCGACCACCATCGAACCCACGGGCTCGGTCACCGGCATGTCCGCGCCGATTGCGGCGGCCATCGGCTCAAGGATCAGGTACACCGCGCTCGCACCGGCATTGCTGGCGGCATCGCGGATCGCGCGGCGTTCGACCGAGGTCGAGCCCGAGGGGACGCAGATCGTGATTTCGGGATAGCGGAACAGGCTCCGCTTGCCATGCACCTTGCGGATGAAGTGCTTGATCATCTCTTCCGCGATTTCGATGTCGGCGATGACGCCATCACGCAGCGGGCGGATCGCTTCGATCGAGTCGGGCGTCTTGCCCATCATCATCTTCGCGTCGTCGCCCACGGCCTTGACGCGCTTGATCCCGTTGAGCGTCTCAATGGCAACCACCGAGGGTTCGTTCAGGATGATTCCCTGATCGGGCACGTAGACCAGCGTGTTCGCGGTGCCGAGGTCGATCGCCATGTTCTGAGTGCCGAACTTCAGAAGATTCGAGAAGAAACCCATAGGTAGTATGCTTCCGTGCCGATCTTGCGGTCGGCCTTTTCAGTGGTTGAAGGGACGGGCCGTTGGTGCGAGTCCACCAGAACACGGCCCCTAGCGTCCCCTAACGAAAAACGCGACGCCTTTAAGCAAAAAACGGGCGTAAGTTCGCGTGCCCCGTCGAATTTTTCCACCGCCTTGGCTACAGCCGGTGAAATGCCCACCATCAGACGCCTCCCGGAAGCGCTTATCAACCGCATTGCTGCGGGTGAAGTGATCGAACGCCCGGCCGCCGCGCTCAAGGAATTGCTGGAAAACGCAATCGACGCGGGCGCCACGCGGATCGAAGTGATGCTGGAAGACGGCGGTATCGGCGCGATCGAGGTGGTCGACGATGGCTGCGGGATGGACGAAGCCGCTCTGTCGCTCGCGCTGGAACGTCACGCGACCTCCAAGCTGCCAGAGGACTTGGTGGGAGAAGGGCACGCGCTCGAACATGTCGCGACGCTCGGCTTCCGGGGCGAGGCGCTGCCCAGCATTGCAAGCGTGGCGCGATTCACGCTCGAAAGCCGCCCGCACGATGCCGATACCGGATGGCGGCGCGTGGTCGACCACGGGCGGGTGGTGGAAGACAAGCCCGCTGCCGTCCCGCCGGGCACGCGCGCCAGGATCGAGGATTTTTTCCGCGAGGTGCCCGCGCGGCGCAAGTTCCTGCGCACCCCGCGCAGCGAACATGCCGCGTGTCAGGATATCGTCCGCCGCCTCGCGATGGCGCGGCCCGAGATCGGCTTTACCTTCTCGAACAATGGCCGCCGCATCTTCCAGCTGCAGCGCGGCGAAGCCCTGCCCGAGCGAGTCGTGCGGCTCGTCGCGCGCGAGTTGAAGGACAATTCGGTCCCCATCGAACTCGCCCGCCAGATCGATGGCGGGGGCGAGATGACGCTCACCGGGATCGCGGGCCTGCCGACCTACAACCGGGGCGTCGCCGACCACCAGTACCTCTTCGTCAACGGGCGCCCGGTGAAAGACCGCCTGCTGGTCGGCGCGGTGCGCGGGGCCTATGCCGAAATGCTCGCGCGCGATCGCCACGCCGTGCTCGCGCTGTTCCTCGACCTGCCGCCCGAGGATGTCGATGTGAACGTCCATCCGGCGAAGAGCGAGGTCCGCTTCCGCGATCCACAGGGGGTTCGCGGAATGATCGTGGGCGGCCTGCGCGCCGCGCTGGCGACCGGGGACAAGCGCAGCGCGCAGGCGCCCGATGCAAGCGCGATGGCCAAGTGGCAGGCGGAGCCGGTGGCCGAGCCTGTGCCTGCGGTGGGTTCGATCTTCGACCAGTTTACGGGGCAGGGGGCGGATCAGAGAGCGCCCGCCGCGCTCCACGAGCCGCGTATGGACTGGGGCGCGAAGCCATCCGACACGCTGCCCTCGGGCCGTGCCGCCGAAGCCGAACCGGTTGCCGAGGAGGCGCGCGAATTTCCGCTCGGCATCGCACGCGGGCAGGTCGCCAACACCTATATCGTTGCCGAGGCGGCGGACGGGCTGGTGCTGGTCGACCAGCACGCCGCGCACGAGCGGCTCACGCTCGAACGCCTGCGCACCGCCGGGGCGAGCGAGGCCGCCGCGCGCAGCCAGGCGTTGCTGATGCCTGAGGTGGTCGAGCTGTCCGAGGCCGAGTGCGACCGGCTCGAAGCGATCGCGCCCGATCTGGACACGCTGGGCCTCGCCATCGAACGCTTCGGCCCCGCCGCAATGCTCGTGCGCAGCCTGCCGCATTCCCTGCCCAAGGCGGACCCGCACGCGCTGCTGCGCGACATTGCGGACGATCTCGCCACCAATGGCGTCGATGGGGAGGGTGGCTCCCTGCTCCTGACCGAGAAGATCGAATATGTGCTGGCGACCATGGCGTGCCACGGATCGGTCAGAGCCGGGCGCACGCTGCGGGTAGAAGAGATGAACGCCCTGCTTCGCGAAATGGAACGCACCCCGCGCTCGGGCCAATGCAACCACGGCCGCCCGACATGGGTGAAGCTGAGCATGGAAGAGGTCGAGAAGCTGTTCGGGCGACACTAGAGACGCTGGCACGATAGGTCGAGCGTCGGCTTTCGAAGCTATCTCGCTGAAAGCGGACAGTCGATTAGCGACGCCATTGCGGATATTCGTTTATCATTGTCATGTGGCAGAAAGCGGTCTTCGGCGGCAAAGCTGTCTTTTCTGTCGCGGAAAACCTTTTGTAAGACTAGGGTTTCTGCCGTCGACTTATGGCCTTACGATAGGCCGGGATGAGCCTGCAAAAAGCAGAAAAAGCTCTTCGGGAGATAGTGATGCGATCGACTTGGGGGATGGGGCTGGCCGCTGGCCTGATGCTGGCGGGCTGCGGGGCGCAGTCTCCGGAGGACATTGCCGCGCAGGAAGAAGCGGACGCGCAGGCGGTGCAGGATGTCCTCGCTGCCAACACGCCCCCGCCGATGAAGGTCGCGTTGATGCCGATGGACTACGCCGATTTCGAGCGGGAAGGCCTGCTCGGCGCAAGCTGCGCCTTTGTGATCGACGACGAAGTGTTTGCGCTGGCCATGCCGGACATCGGCGCGCTCAAGTATTACGGCAATGTCGAACGCTTCGCGCCCGATGCGGGCAGCGCCGAAGGGCCCTTCGATACGCGCGCCAAGTATGACGGGCGCGAACTCTCATTCCGGCTCGCCGTCTCGGGTACGCAGGAGCGGACCGGGGACGAGCTATGGAGCCAGCCCGCGCAGCTGAGCGTGCACGACGGGTACGACCGCATCGTCTACGAAGCGGCGGGCTCCGCCGAGTGCGGGGCGTGACCGGTCGAGAACGAAATCGTCGACCCGGTTCAGGACATGCGGATCATCCGTCCGCTTCCCGATCGCTCGCGTACTGACAGGGCCGAAGGTGCCCGCCGACCAGATAGGAGGTGCGAAAGCCGCTCGGTGTGATCCGATTTCCTTGCTTTAGTGCGTCGGTCACTTCGGCTTGTCCGTCTTCCGTTTCGAGAACGCCGCGCATCCGCGGGTCCTGCACGATACCCACCAGGCGCGCCTTGCTGTCGAGTATGAAAAACGCATCGGGATGATCCTGCGTCGCCGCGAGATAGAACCATTTTCGCCCATGCCGCTGCGGCGCATGGTACGATCCGACCACCCGCGTGGTCACGCCTCTACCGTGAAATTTCTGGCCTTCGACCGGAATGATGCAATCCATCGGCCAAGCGACGCGAAACCAGCGCCCGTAGAGGCAGTTCGTTTCCGCTGTGTCGCAAACGCGCATGGAGGGGTTGGGCCTGATGGCCCGATCGTTCACTTCGAGGTTGCTATCGAGGTCGAAGAAGAAGTCGGGCAGGAAAGCGAAGCGCGATTCCGGTTGTCCGCCGTCCGAAGCATGAGCGATCGCCGAAACCGAAGCTGCCGCGACGAGCAGCGCGGCACCGAAGCTCAGTTTTCGGGCGAACGGGTTCATCGGATTTACCCCTGGTTCTTTTCCGGATCGCGCACCTGGATCATGCCATTGGAAACCATCGTCATGACCGGCTCGTCGTGCTGGTTGAACACGGTCTGGCGGTTCTTGGTCAGGCCCATAGAGGGCTTGGACTTGCTCTGCCGCTTCTCGATCAACTCCGATTCCACCCGCAGCGTATCGCCGGGATAGACGGGCTTGAGCCAGCGCAACTCGTCGATCCCGGGCGAGCCGAGCGAGGCGGCTTTTTCCTTTGAAAACTGGTCGACCATCATCCGCATGGTCATCGCGCAGGTGTGCCATCCGCTGGCCGATAGCCGCCCGAAATGGGTTTTCGCGGCGACATCGTCATCGAGATGGAAGGGCTGGGGATCGTACTTGCCTGCAAACTCCATCACCTCTTCGCGGGTGACCTCATACTGGCCGAAAGACGCCTTTGTGCCGACTTCCAGATCCTCGAAATACTGCATGGATAATGCCCTCAGGTGGTCAGAGCGCGTGGCGTAGCAGCATCCGGATTCCCATGGCAATCATCGCCAGGGTTCCCGGTCAGCGAGGCCAGGCCGGGCTATTCGCCTGCGAGCAGCATCATCGCATCGTCGTCGCCATCATTGGGGCGCGGGTCTATTCCCACCAGCGCTGCGAGCAGCGCATAGACGTCTACGTTGTCGAGCCGGTCGAACGCTTCGTGCGGTGCGATATCCGGGCCTGCAGCGATGAAGAGCGCCTGCATCTGCGGGTCCATATTGTCCCACCCATGCGTACCGCCTGCGATGGGATAGCGCGGGAGCCCGCTGATGATGCTCCAGCCCGGCTCGGCGAGGCAGAAAATCTCTCCGACCCGCGGATTGCTGCCATAAACGAAGCGGGCAGGAATATCCTCGCGCTGCCAGCATTCCATCCGCTCGTGCGAGCCCAGCAGCGCCTCGTGTACGATCCGGTCCGTGCCGGCCGCCGGTTCGATGGACGCGAACGGCCCGGCGTCGATCAGGCGGTAGAGGCCCGGGTCGACCATCTCGTCGAGCTGGATCACGCGCGCCTCGTCAATCTCGCGCATTCCATGGTCCGACACGATCACAATATTGGCCTGGCGGTCCATCTGCGCGAGGCCATCGACCAGATAGCCGATCCGCTCATCCACTTCGGCGATCACGGCATTCATCTCTGCACTGTTCGGACCGAAGCGGTGGCCTGCGGTATCGACCGTGTCGAAATAGAGCGAGACAAAGGACGGGCGCACGCCCCGGGGGCGGCGCATCCAGTCGAGCACCGTCTCGACCCGCTGCCGATTGGAGACGTTCTGGTCGAAGCGCTGCCAGTCCGACGGGCGCTGGCCGTGAATGGCAACCTCGCTGCCCGGCCAGAACATCGTCGCGGTGCGAATGCCTGCGCGCTCTGCGGTGACCCACAGGGGTTCGGCTTCGTCCCACCAGAACGGGTCGAGCGCTTGCGCCGCGTTGCCGAGGCTGAAGGTCACCTCGGGGCGACGGGGGTCGAGCATGTTGTTCGACACGATGCCATGGTGGTCGGGCCGCAGCCCCGTGACCAGCGTATAGTGGTTGGGGAACGTCTTGGTGGGGAAGGATGGCGTCATCGGCGCGGTGGCGCCACGCTCGGCCAGCGCGGATAGGTTGGGGGTGATGCCCCGGTCGAGATATCTCGGCGCAAACCCGTCAATGGAGATCAGGATGGTGGTGACAGGCTCTGCCGCCCCGAGCGTCTCGGGTGGGGTTGCCGGAGCCTGAGCCTGAGCCTGAGCGTGGAGCGGAAGCGCGCCCAACAGCGCAGCGACAAGGGTGAGAATGAACCGCATGCCGGTGCCGTTAGGCGCGCTTGATGACAAGATTACGTCGTGCGCTAGCTCGCGCGGAATTTCGGCACCTTGCCACCCGAACTCAGCTCCGGGATGATCCGGTAACGGGCGAGGATGAAGCTGAAGAGACCGAACAGCAGCAGTCCGATCGCGACCAGCGTGAACCAGATGCCGTCATCGGCAAGGCTGGCGACCGCATCGCCGATCGTCTTCACCTGATCGCTGCCGCCCGACATGAAGCCTGCGCTCACCAGCGACCAGCCGATGATGACGAAGACGACCGCGCGCGCGACGTAGCCTGCGCCGCCGATCATGCGGGTGAAGTCGGGTGCCTGCGGGCTGACGCGGTTCATGAAGCTGCCGGTCACGCCCTTCTTGCCCTGGTTGATTGCGGCGATGAAGAAGGTGAGGCCCAGAATACCGAGCAGGATGCCGCCGAATTCGACGCCGAGCACACCCGATGCCGCTTCCTGCGCACCGCCGCCGGACCCGCCGCCGCTATCGGTCGCAAACTTGAACGCCGACCAGGCCAGCGCAAGGTGGCCGATGGCGCTGCCCGCGTGGCCGATCCGTTTGCCCCAGCCCTTCGCGTCGGAGCCCTCGTTCTCGATATCGAACAGCGGCGAGCAGAAGCGGAACAGCGCATAGCCGAACAGGCCGACGACCATGATCCACAGAATCGCGGTGCCAGCGGGGAAATCCTCGATCGCCTTGAAGATGCCCGCCGTGCCTTCCGCGATGCGTCCGGCGCTGGTCAGCGCGATCAGGCCGACGACCGTATAAAGAATGGCGCGGCTGAAATAGCCCACGCGGACCAGCCAGTTAAACTTTTCGGATTTGTCGACCATTACGCGTGAGCCCCTGTTGCGATGTGTGTTTCACACCCAACGGGGCAGGCCGCGTATGGTGCCGAAAAGTCTCAGACGTTAAATTTGAACATCAGAATGTCGCCGTCCTGCACAAGGTATTCCTTGCCTTCCTGACGCAGCTTGCCCGCTTCCTTCGCCCCGGCTTCGCCGCCCAGCTCGACGTAATCGTGATAGGCGATTGTTTCGGCGCGGATGAAGCCGCGTTCGAAATCGGTGTGGATTTCGCCGGCCGCCTGAGGAGCCTTGGCACCTTTGGGGAAGGTCCACGCGCGCGCTTCCTTCGGGCCGACGGTGAAGAAGGTCTGCAGGCCTAGCAGCTCGTATCCGGCGCGGATGATCTTTGCGAGGCCGCTTTCGGTGAGGCCGAGTTCGCTGAGATATTCGCTGCGATCCGCCTCTTCCATCTCGACAAGTTCGGATTCGATCGCGGCGGAGACGACCACCGACTGTGCGCCTTCGGCCTCAGCCTTCTGCGCCACGAGAGCGGACAGCGCGTTGCCTTGTGCCGCGTCTGCCTCGGCCACGTTGCACACGTAGAGCACCGGCTTGGCGGTGAGCAGCTGCGCCTGTTCGAACAGCCGCGCTTCCTCGTTGTCGCCCGGCTCGACCAGGCGCGCGGGCTTGCCGTCCTTGAGGAAGTCGAGCGCCTGCCCGAGGATGGAGGCCAGCGCCTTGGCTTCCTTGTCGCCGCTCGTCGCGCGGCGCTTCGCATTCTCGACGCGCTTCTCGACGCTTTCGAGGTCGGCGAGCATCAACTCGGTCTCGACCACTTCGGCATCGGCGATGGGATCGACCTTGTTGTTCACGTGCTGGATGTCGTCATCCTCGAAACAGCGCAGGACGTGGACGATGGCATCGACCTCGCGGATATTGGCAAGGAACTGGTTGCCGAGGCCTTCGCCCTTGCTCGCGCCTTTCACGAGGCCAGCAATATCGACGAAGGCGAGCTGGGTGGGGATGATCTTGGCGCTCTTCCCGATGGCCGCGATCGTATCGAGCCGGTCGTCCGGCACCGCGACCTGGCCCACATTGGGCTCGATCGTGCAGAAGGGATAATTCGCGGCCTGCGCGGCCTGCGTCTGCGTGAGAGCATTGAAAAGCGTCGACTTGCCGACATTGGGCAGGCCGACGATACCGCATTTGAAACCCATGGGAATCCTCTGGTCGGGTAGGGCGCGTCAGCTGTCCATCGAGGGAAGCTTCGGATCGTCCTTGCAAGCTTTGAGCGGCTTGGACCGAACCGAGATGACGCGCGCGATGGTCATCGTGTCGGGATCGCTCGTAACCGCCATGCACACGCATTCATAGCCGTAATTGCCGTTAACCGACACCTGTTCACGCAGACCCTCCCATGGAGCTTCGTCGAAGCCGGGCGCCTGGTAGCCGCCCTGTTCGCCGATGGTCCATTCACCCTCCGCGTCGATCAGCCACCAGTTGGCGGGCGTGGGATTGATGAGCCACCCGCACCGCGTTTCCGATTTGCCGAGGTGCGGGGCGGGGGAGCCGGCGAGGAGCGCAAGGGCCCCAAACGCCAGCGCAGCTCGGCGCAAGATGTCAACTGTCGACATTGTGCACCGCCTTGATCAGCGGGCCATAGCCCGATTCTCCGAGCCAGCCGACCTGCGTCGCGGCGGTCACCTCGTTGATCTTCATCTGCGGTTTGGAGCCGGGGTGGACTTCGGTGCGTAAGGGGCGGGTGCCGGCGGGCATGGTGATGATCTGCGCGATCGCGCGGGGCACATCCATCGGGTCCGCGCTGCGGCCGGAGCCGTCTTCCTCGCCCATCGAAGCGACCACGCGGGGGTAGCCGCTGGTGTGAATTTCTTCGGCCCGCTCTTTCAGCGCCGAGGTATAGATGTTGCGGTTGACCCAAACCTGCGTCGGATATCCGCCGGGCTCGATGATCGAAACCTCGATATTGTGCGGCACCAGCTCATACGCCATCGCTTCGCTCATCGCCTCGAGCGCGAACTTGGTCGGCGAGTAATGGCCGGAGTAGGGAACGATTACGCGGCCCAGCTGGCTCGAGATCGGCACGATCAACCCGCCGCCCTTCGCGCGCATGCCGGGCAGGACGGCGCGTGCCATGCGGTGCGCACCCAGCACGTTGGTGCCGAAGATCAGCTCGGTCGCCTGCATGTCCTGCACCTCGATTGGCCCGGAAATGCCGATGCCGGCGTTGTTCACCAGCACATCGATCGGTCCGCCATTGATCCGCTCGGCCTCTGCGACGCCCGCGGCAACCTGCTCGTCGGACAGAACGTCGATCTCGAGCACGGTGATGTCGAGGTTCTTCTCGGCGGCCAGCGCGCGCAGCTCTCCCGCTTCGGGGCGGGGAAGGCCGCGCATCGTCGCGAACACCTTGGCCCCCAGACGCGCATAATGTTCGGCACCAAGCCGCCCGAAGCCCGACGAGCAGCCCGTGATAAGCACGCTCTTGCCGAACAGGTTGGGTGTGGTGGACATCGCATCGTACTGCGCGCGGCCCGCGGTGGCGGCCAGCACGCCGGTCGCGGCGGCACCGGCCATCAGGCTTCGGCGAGAAAGGTGGGGCATGGTCATCACTCCTTTGCTTGAGGCGCGAACACGCCCAGACGGTGCATCTCCTTCTGCACATACCACAAGGCGAACACATCGTAGAGCGCGTGGCCGATCATCACCGCCAGCAGGCTGCCGGTCTGCCAATAGACCACGCCGAACAGCACCCCGATCACGAAGATGATCGCCGCCACTAACGGCTTGGCGAAGTGGACCGCCGCGAACAGCGCCGCGGCGAGGACGATCGCCAGTGGCGCGCCGATATAATCGCCGGCCAGCGTCTGCACACCGCCACGAAACAGCGCCTCCTCACCGATCCCCGCCCCCAGCGAGACCCAGATGATCGCCGGGAAGGGCAGCGGTTTTTCGAGGAACGAGAAGTTGTCCGCCTGCGCCCGCACAAGGTATTCGGACAGCTTCGGCAGGCCGTAGAAGGTGAGCGCAGCGAGCAGGATCAGCGCGCCCGCCAGCGCTAAACCGATGGCGAATTCATCGCCTCCGAAGGTAACGAAGGTACCGGCGCTGCGCCCGGACCAGACCCACAGCCCCAGGCCCAGCACGACGAAGACCGCGGTCTGGGCGGTCAGCAGCGCGAGGATCGCGTGCGGGCGCATCACGCAAAGATCGTGTAGGACACGAGCAGCGCGATCCAGATGAGGTTGAGCGCCCCGATCGCGATCAACGCGGTGCGCCGGCGACGCGATCTGATCGCCACCAGGATAGGGACGAGGAAAAAGGAGAGGACGAAAAGCGTGACGATGGTGCGGACGACTTGCTGCAGCAGCGTTGCCTCGATCTCCAGAAACAGCTCACCGAAAGCGAAAACCGCGAAGATCACGAAGGTGCCGCCCAGCGAATAACGGCGGTTTTCCATGAACCAGTCGTCGAGATCGCCGCCGTCTTCGATCTGGTGAGGAAAGACGAAGGACGCCGCCACGTAATAGAGGATCGACAATAGCAGCACGCTCACCAGGATCGGCGAACTCACGGCGATCTCGCCGCGCCACTCCCAATAGATTTCGAGCAGGGCAGCGGTGTTGAGGATCAGGAAGATCGCGAGCATCGGGGTCAGCCAGCCGAGCCGCACGTCCTTGCGTCGGCGCAGGCTCAGCGAGAGGCCCTGGGCGATCTCCACAATGGCAAGACCCATCGGGATGGCGAAGATCAGCGTGACGAAATCGAACCCCGACATGTCTTCCATACGCGGTCAGTCCTGCATCCTGAGCGCGACATCGTTCATGAAGCGCGCGTCGTCGCCATCGGCGAGCCACTGCGCCTCGCTTGCCATCGCGCCGAGCATCGTGGCGAGATCGTCCATCTCCGCTTTCGTGTAATTGCCCAGCACATGGCCCGTCACGCGGTCCTTGTGGCCCGGATGGCCGATCCCAATCCGCACGCGGCGGAAATCGGGGCCGAGATGCTGGTTGATGCTGCGCAGGCCGTTGTGCCCGGCCAGCCCGCCGCCCATGCGCACCTTGACCTTGAAAGGCGCGAGGTCGAGCTCGTCGTGGAACACGGTCAGCGCCTCGGGCTCCAGCTTGTAGAAGCGAAGCGCCTCTGCGACCGAGCGCCCGCTTTCGTTCATGAAGGTCGCGGGCTTGAGCAGCAGAACCTTCTCGGCACCGATGCGGCCTTCCTGCACCCACCCCTGAAACTTTTTCTGCACGGGGCCGAAATCGTGCGCTTCGGCGAGCACGTCGCACGCCATGAAGCCGATATTGTGCCGGTGGAGCGCATAGCGCGGTCCGGGATTGCCGAGGCCAGTCCAGATTTGCATGCAGCGCCGTTAGCAAATCCTCCCCGGCTCGGGGAGGGCCATAAAAAACGCCGGACCTCTGGGAAGAGGCCCGGCGTTCGTAATGCAATGCGCGAGGCGGCTTATTCGCCGTCGACCACCTGGTCGTCTTCGCCCATGACGGTCTCGGCGTTCTGCTCGATGACCTCGGTTTCGGTGACTTCGTCTTCACCCTCGGCGCCTTCGGACTTCTTCAGAGCCGACGGAGCAACCAGGGTGGCGATGGTGAAGTCGCGATCGGTAATCGCCGAAGTGCTGCCTTCGGGCAGGTCGACTTCGCTGATGTGGATCGAGTCGCCGACTTCCTTGCCCTTGACGCTGATCGTGATCTCGTTGGGGATCTTGTCCGCTTCGCAGACCAGTTCCAGCTCGTGACGGACCACGTTGAGCACGCCGCCCTTCTTGAGGCCGGGCGATTCCTCTTCGTCCACGAACACCACGGGGACGTTCACGTCCACCTTGGCACCCTTGGCGAGGCGCAGGAAGTCCACATGCTCGGGCCGGTCGGTCACGGGGTGCAGCGCAACGTCCTTGGGCAGGGTGCGCACCTTCTTGCCGCCGATTTCGATCTCGATGATCGAGTTCATGAAGTGGCCGGTGTCGAGCTGGCGAACCAGTTCGCGCTCCTCGACGTGGATCGGGGTGGGTTCTTCCTTGCCGCCATAGATCACGGCGGGGACACGGCCTTCGCGACGCAGTGCCCGGGAGGCTCCCTTGCCAGCCCGGTCGCGCGTCTCGGCCGGCAGGGTCAGAGCGTCGCTCATCGTATACTACCTTTCGAAATGCTGATGTATGCTCGGTCCCGCCACGCCTCCAGGGATGCACATGGCGCCGAGGCGCGCGCTGTTACGGGCAAAGCCGCAGGAAAGCAAGCCGTTTCACCGCAGGCGGGTGACGCGGTATCCCTTCGCTTCGAGCAGCGCGACCAGCCCGTCCTCGCCCACCATATGCGCCGCGCCCACCGCGATCAGCGGGCGCGCGTCGTCGGCCAGCAGCCGTTCGATCTGCGGCATCCAGCTCGCATTGCGGCGCGCCAGCAGAGCCTCGCGGATTTCCGAATTGCCGAGCATGCCCTCGCGGCTAAGCTTTTCCAGCCCGGCATCGTCGCCCGCAAGATAGAGGCGGACGGGGCGTTCGAGGGTTTCGGGATCGGCCTGCGATTCCTCGACGATGGCCGCCAGCATTGCACGCTGCGCGCGTTCGGACAGGCTATCGAAGGCTTGGAACTGGGCCCGCGCGCCTTCCAGCTCCACGATCCGGCGCGAAGCGAATTCGCGCAGCAGCGCGCGGTCGATGCCATTGGCGGTCTTGGCGTCCCTGCCGACAGCCTGAGCGAGGATCAGCGCCGCGCCCCAGCTTTCGATCCGCGAGAAATCATCGAGCCGATAGCTGGTCTCGTCAACCAGTTCGGCAAGGCGTTCGCGCTGATCGGCGGGCACACGCGCGGTCAGCGGGGGCTGGCCGGCGGAGTATGCGAGCGAGAGAAACGCGCTCGACATGCCTCCGCCATTGCTCAGGTCCGCGATCTCGACCGCCAGCACGTCCGCCTCGGCGATCGCGCGGTCGGTCGATGCCGCCCGCCACTGGGTATCGTCGGGCAGGGCGTGGATCGTGCCGAGCAGCCAGCCTTTCGGCTCGCCTGCATCGGGGCTCGTCTCTGGCTGGTCGGCCCGGGCGATCTCCCACAGCAGGGGATTGACCTGCTCGCGAGATGTGTCCTCGGGCCCGTCGGGCTGTCCACACGCCGCCACGAGGCAGGCGAGCAAGCCGAGGATGGCGGTGCGTAGCATATCCGATAGTCCTCGTGGTCGGCGGTGCGGCAGTATTACTGGACTCGCTTGATATCGATGCCGCGTTCGGCAAGCTTATCCTGCAATTTCTGCTTGCCCGCAAGGTGGCCCGCGCCCACCGCCATGAAGATCGTGCCCGGCGTATCGAGACGATCGTCGATCCACACCGCCCAGTTGGCGTTGCGCGCATAGAGCAGGCGATCGGCCAGCACCGGGTCCGCTTCAAGCGCTTCGTTCATCAGGTCGCCCAGCGCCTCTACATCGCCTTCGGACCACTCGGCCACAAGGCTTTCGAGAAAGGGCGCAACCTCGTCGAGCTGCTCGGCGGTTTCGATCAGATAATCGACCTGCGCATCGACCGGCAGTTCGTCGAAGATCGCGAATTGCATTTCGACCGTTTCCAGTGCGTCGCGACCCTTGGTGTCGCCTACCGTGCGTTCGAGCACGGTTTCGGTGCCGTTGCTCGGGTCGAACCCGGCGCGGGCGAAGGCGGCGTTGCCCAACTGGATAGCCGCGAACCACGGCTCGACCTGGTCGAACGCATTGAGCGGAATGCCCAGATCGGTGAGCGTCGCTTCGAAGGTCGCACGCTCCTGATCGTCCATCAGGCTGCGCACCGTGGTGCCTTCGGGCAGCATGGCCGTCTCCTGCAGGATCGCGGGCACCCGGGCCAGCGCCTCGGGCGACATGTCGATCTCGGTCACCAGCGCTTCGCTGGAATCGAGCGCCATCTTCACCGGTCCCGAATACCAGTCGATCTCGGGAGGCAGCGCGTGGACCGTGCCAAAGATGTAGATCGTGGTGTCTTCATCGGCGACGCGCCACAGCGCGGGACCCGTGCCTTGAGCGGCGGATGCACCCGGCTCCATCATGTCCTGCGTCGGCGCGCAGGCGGTGGAGGCCAGTGCGAGGCCAATCGCGGTCAAGCTGCTTACGATCCGTTTGGTCATCGTTTTCATGTCGGTTCCTTCTTCGAAGAGTGGTTTGAGGTGAGGGGCTTGAGGGGCGGTTTTTAACGCCAGCCCAGTTTACGCAGGCCATAGGCGGCGAACACGATCAGGACGATGATGGCCATCATCGCGGGCGCGTTGGGGTATGCCACGAGGTCCAGCTCGGCGGTAAAATACCAAACGGCAAACACGATCATCCCGCCGTATACGCCAGTCAGGTGAGCCCACAGGTTGTCCATCAGATCGAGTTCGTCGACGCGTTTGAAATAGTCCCGCGTGAACCACACGAAGACGGTGACTGCCAACACCATGATCGCGACCGGCAGCCAGAGCGGGATCGAGCCGTTCTCATAGACACCGACCAGCGCACCGCTGAATGCGCCAACAAGGATGCTGGCGACGAAGGCGACGGCGAGATAACGCCAGAACGAACGCCGGCGGCGTCTGAGGCGGGCTTCGCCTGAAATCTCGCGGTTCGTACCGGTCGTATCTTCAGGGAAGGGGTCTGGTCCGGGTTCTGTCTGGTCGGTCATGGTCAATCCTCGTCATCCAGAAAGATATTCTCGACGGGCATTTCGAACAGGCGCGAAATCTTGAACGCGAGACCCAGCGAGGGGTCGTGCTTGCCCGTCTCGATCGCGTTGACTGCCTGGCGCGACACATCCAGCCGCCCGGCGAGTTCCGCCTGGCTCCAGTCGCGTTCGGCGCGCAGGACTTTGAGACGGTTTTTCACGGATTGCGCCTCGCAGCGAGATTGAAGCCGACGAAAAACGCCAGCATTACTGAGCAAAGCGTCGACATCTGGTCGCGCATGAAGCCGGCGGGCTCCAGCCCGGTATCGCGCAAGAAAAGGGTCAGCATGCCGACGGTGGACGCCCAGACGGCAAGCGTGCCCAGCGCCCCACGCTCGTTCTCGGTGACGCCATTTACGCTATAGCTCATCACTTACCTCCCACGAAGAATCTGTCGCGCAGCATCGCGAAAGCGAAGCCCGAGTAGAATGCGAGGGCGAGCAGCATGGCGAGCAGGCTGGCATCATTGGCGTAACCGGCGGGGTTCATCGCGATGCGCTCCACCTCGCCATCGGCAACGGCGCGGTAGCCGGTCACGAACGCGATGTCGGAAACGCGCAATATGGTGAGGACGAAAAGATAGATCGCGAGGAGGCCGAGGCTCCAGCTCATGCCGACATGGCACTTGGCGCGAAAATAATCGTCCGACCTGTAGGATAGCATGGCGTTGGTCAGGCCGCCGATCATGATCCCGTAGCCGATATTCAGCCACAGGAGATCGTGGGCCACGAAATACTGGACCACGCAGCCGATCGTCGTGAGAAGGCCCAGCCACATGATCTTGAACTGAAAGTTGCGACTTTCGACCGTCAGGGCGTTGGGGTCGTAGGGCATGTCAGGCTCTCCGGAAGCGGCGGGCGGGCGCGGGGCTTGGGCGACATTCGTCATCGGCTGCCGGTCCCTCTCAGGCGGGCGAGCGTAAAGCCGAGGTGGTAGGCAAGCCCCGCGACGATCGCGAGGAGGAAGCCATCGGCCATGAGGCCGGGGTTCCCGCGGGCCAGGTCGGGCATCTCGCCCGAGGCAGCCCACGAGCCGACGATGTTGCCGCCTGCGAAAACGGAGAGCATGGCGCCCCCGAAAAGGTAGAGCGCGATGACCCCCATGCCCCAGCGCATTCCGGAATTGCGAAGTGCCGCGTAATAATCGTCGTAGCGATTGCTGAACATCGAGATGAAGATCATCGCGCCGGTCAGCCCGAGAAACGGGGGCGTGATGCCGAGTTCGAACAGATAGGACGCGAGCAGGACCGCATTGGCGCCGAGGCCGAACCATACGACCGCGAAAATGCGGGAGCGTTCCTCGTCGGTAGGGGCGGTGGGATCGAATGGCATCTCAGGCCCCGAAAGCCAGAACGATCTTCGCGACGATGTTGCCGACGCCGTATCCGGCGAAGAACACCAAACCGATCGCGAGGATCGATGCGCTGATGGATTTGCGGTTGATCTTGATGGTCATCGAATTGTCCTCAGGCGAGTTCCGGAGAAAGGATTGAAGGGCTCGAAGGTGCGGGCGTCTCCGGCAGGGAGCCGAACCCGAAAACGAGATCGATCAGCGGGTTTCGGTCCATCGTGCTCGCCCAATAGAGCAGCACGCCCGCCAGCAGGCCGATGGCGAAACGGTTTGTGTTGCAGGATAGAAAGCGGTTCATCGGTTCGATCCTCTTGCTTGGACGCGCGGGTCAGGTGCCGCGCAGGCGTTTCCAGAACAGCCCGACGTAAAAGGCGAAAATGGCGATCATGATGGTCAGGCCCATGGAGGATTCTGGCTGCGCCTTGCCGGGATCCATGTCGGGATCCCGCCCCTCATGCGCCATGGTGAAGCCTTCGTAGACGCCCTCGGCGAAGGGCAGGAGAACGAACAGGATCAGCAGGGTGGCGAATGCGAGGCTAGCCGCCGCGGTCCAGAGCGCTTGGGTGTACTCGTCCGCCTTGCGGGTGAAGAGCATTGCCCAGGACCCCAGCACCGCGACGATCGCTCCGGTCACGACAATACCGTCCCCATCTGGGGCGACGGCCCCCGCAATCGCGACGCCGACACCGGCGAGGCCGATCCATCCGGCGGTCATGAATATGCTGACTTTGCTCACCTGGTATGGGCCTCCGATAGCATCGAAATTGCTGGGTGAGCCGGGCGGCGGCGCAAGACTGGTGGTCACCGCCCGACCCTGAGCCTCACGCGCCGGGGCTTACCTCGATCGCGGCAAGCCGAGGCCGTTCGCCGACCATGGCCACCTTCGCCCGGGCGGTGGCATCTGCGATGGCGGCCGCGCGGCATTCGCGCTCCATCTTGAGCGAGGCGGCATCGCGGGCGCCGCTGTCGCAGGCGATCCGGGCGGCGGTTGCGATCCGGCTTTCGAGCTTGGCGCGATCTGCGCTGCCCGTCAGGTCGAGGTCCTCGACCGAAACCGTCACCGAGCGTTCGGAAGCGATGGCGGGGGTGGTCAGGACAGGGGCGCTCAGGGCGGCGAGAGCGGCGGCGATCGTCAGGATACGGGTCTTCATGTCATTCACTCCAGTTGGATATTGGGTCCAAGGTGTCATGCCAACCTTCCGTCGTGTCAGGTTGTGCTGACTATATGTCGCGATTCGCTGCCTATGTCAACATGACCTGACAAAAAGTGCTGCAGGCATGACAGGGCGAGCCGCAAAGTGCGGCTAGGATGCTCAAATTGCTGGACATTCAGTTTATGCGTGTGGGAGTCAGGCCGCGCTCGGCCAGCATGTTCTGCACCGAATCGGAGCCTTCGAAATGCCCGGCACCCACTGCGACCAGCACGACTCCGGGCTGATCGAGCCGCGTGTCGAGCCATTCGGCCCACGCCCGGTTACGCTTGGTGATCAGGGCATCCTGCATGGCCATCTCGAACGGAGTATCGCTGAACAGATTCTCCGCACCGACCTCGCCGCGAGCCCATGAATGCTCCAGCGCGAACAGGTCACCGTCGGGTGCTGAATCGAAATCTTCCTCGAACAGCAGGCTGTCGATACTCTGCCCGTCCCACTCCGCGAGGTCCGTTTCAAGCTGCGCAATCATCAGCTGCTCGTCGATACCCAGCAGATCGCGCAGTACGGGCACCGGATCCTCGATCGAGATGATCGGCTTTCCCGCTTGCGCGAATTCCGCCTCGAGGACGGTCTCCACTCCTGCTTCCGACATCGAACCGGTATCGTAGGAGAAGTCCACGCCCACCATGAGCATCACGAGCATGGGCGGGATCGAGTCGATGAACTCGAACGGCAGCTCGGAAATTTCGGCAAGCTTGCGCCATTTGTCCGCCGCTTCGGGCGAGAGTGCCTGTGAGGTCGGCATGCGGTTATCGGAGGGGAAGAGCAGGTCGTAGATCGCGGCCTGGAATTCCTCTCCCTCGAGGTCCGCGTCCGACGATTCGACGACAAGCTCGTCTGCCCCCGCCGCGATTGCATCGAATTGCGCGGTGCGCCAGGCAAACCCTTCGGGCAGAATATGGATCGTCCCGAAGAGGTAGATCGTCGTGTCTTCGTCCGCGAGCCGCCAGATCGCCGGATTGGGCTCGTAATCCTGGACGATGACGGGGGTCGGTGCAGGGCCCGGCGCAGGGTCGCTGCCCTTCGCCTGTTGCACGATCCCCGCGCTTTTTGGCTCGTCCGCCGCCCAAGCAGCGAGGGGCAGGGCGAGGAGCGCCACCGCGGCGAGCGCCGCACCAATATTGTGTATCCGCATTCGTCCCCCCTCGCACATCCCGGTCATCGCCCGATCCCGGCGATGCGTCAACGTGTGTAGCCGTGCGCGCCGCCGTTGACGCTTTCGCGCGGGTTCGCCATGGCCGCAGGCACGATGACGACCCGCGATCCGACAAACAGTTTTCAGGACATGATCCTCGCGCTGCACGATTTCTGGGCGGCGCAGGGATGTGTCATCCTGCAACCCTACGACATGCGGATGGGTGCGGGCACGTTCCACACCGCGACCACGCTTCGCGCGCTGGGCCCGGAGCCGTGGAATGCCGCCTTCGTGCAACCGTGCCGCCGGCCCACCGATGGCCGCTATGGCGAGAACCCGAACCGGCTGCAGCACTACTACCAGTATCAGGTGATCCTGAAGCCGAGCCCGCCGGACATCCAGAACCTCTATCTGGAATCGCTGCGGGTGATCGGGATCGATCCGCTCAAGCACGATATCCGCTTCGTCGAGGATGACTGGGAATCGCCCACGCTCGGCGCATGGGGGCTGGGCTGGGAAGTCTGGTGCGACGGGATGGAGGTGACCCAGTTCACCTATTTTCAGCAGATGGGCGGGTTCGACTGCAAGCCGGTCGCGGGTGAGTTGACCTACGGGCTCGAACGCCTCGCGATGTACATCCAGGGCGTCGACAATGTGTACGACCTGAATTTCAACGGGCGCGGCACGACCTATGGAGACGTGTTTCTCGAAAACGAGAAGCAGATGTCGAAGTGGAACTTCGAGGTCGCGGAGACCGATGCGCTGTTCGATCTCTTCGCCAAGGCGGAGAAGGAGTGCGAGAACGCGCTCGCGCATGACGTTCCCATTGCCGCCTACGAACAGGCAGTGGAAGCGAGCCACATTTTCAACCTGCTGCAGGCGCGCGGCGTGATCTCCGTGCAGGAACGCGCGAGCTACATGGGCCGCGTCCGCGACCTCGCGCGCGGTTCCTGCGAGAAATACGCCGAGCTGAAAGCGCCCGAATGGGCCGAGAAATATCCGGAGTGGTCGCTGTGATTGGGATCGCGCAAATCCTCCCCGAAACGGGGAGGGGGACCATGCGCAGCATGGTGGAGGGGCAACGTGCCTCGAAACGAACGACCGCTTCCCTGAAACGGGGAAGGCGCCCCTCCACCAGCCCGCGGCTGGTCCCCCTCCCCCGGTGGGGGGAGGAACTATGACCGATTTCCTCCTCGAACTGCGCTCCGAAGAAATCCCCGCACGGATGCAGGCGGGTGCGCGCAAGGAACTGGAAAAGCTGTTCCGCCGCGAAATGGACGCCGCCGGTGTTTCCATGGGCGAAGTCACCGTGTGGTCGACCCCGCGCCGCCTCGCTCTGATCGCGCGCGGGCTGCCGACCGAGACGCAGGCCGTCAGCGAGGAAGCCAAGGGCCCGCCGGTGGGCGCGCCCGATCAGGCGGTCGATGGCTTCTGCCGCAAGAACGGCGTTACGCGCGACCAGCTCGAAGTGCGCGAAGTGAAGGGCCGCGAGACGTACTTCGCGGTGATAGACACGCCGGGCAGGGCGGTGCGCAATGTGCTGGCGGAGGCGATCCCTGCGATCATCCGCGACTTCGCCTGGCCCAAGTCGATGCGCTGGGGCGCGGCGTCGATCTCGACCGAAAGCATGCGCTGGGTGCGGCCTCTGTCCGGCATCGTCGCGCTGCTGGGCGACGAGGTCGTCGAATGCGAGGTGCATGGGGTCACGAGCGGGGCGGTCACACTGGGCCACCGCTTCCACCACTCGGGCGATGTGACGATCGGCAATGCGGACGATTACGCGGTGAAGCTGCGCGCCGCACATGTCATCGTCGACCACGAGGAACGCGCCGCACTGATCCGCAAGGGCGCGGCGCAGGTCGCGTCGGAGGCGGGGCTGAGCCTGGTCGAGGACGAGGGGCTGGTGGTCGAGAATGCGGGCCTGACCGAATGGCCGATCCCGCTGCTCGGCCGGTTCGAGGAGGATTTCCTCACTGTCCCGCCCGAGACGATCCAGCTCACCGCGCGGGTCAACCAGAAGTATTTCGTGTGCGAGGACGCGCAAGGCACGCTCGCCAACGCCTTCATCTGCACCGCCAATATCGAGGCGGCGGACGGCGGGGCGGCCATCGTCGACGGCAACCGCAAGGTCCTCGCCGCGCGACTCTCCGACGCGCGCTTCTTCTGGGAGGTCGACCAGAAGAAAACCCTCGCGCAGCACGCCGAGGGATTGGCGCGGATCACCTTCCACGAGAAGCTGGGCACCGTCGCCGACAAGGTCGAGCGCGTCGCCAAGCTGGCCCGCTGGCTGGTGGAAGAGGGAATAATCCTCCCCGAAACGGGGAGGGGGACCACCCCGGACCCGATCCGGGGTGGTGGAGGGGAACCCTCAGCCGCTTCGACCGACGACGGCGTGCGTGCGGGGAACGTGCCCCTCCACCATCCTTCGGATGGTCCCCCTCCCCCGTGGGGGGAGGATCGGGAAGAGCTCGCCGAGATGGCCGAACAGGCCGCGCGGCTGTGCAAGGCCGATCTTGTCACCGAGATGGTCGGCGAATTCCCCGAGCTGCAGGGCCTCATGGGCGGCTACTACGCCCGCGCCGAGGGGCTGCCCGAGGCGATCGCCGACGCGATCCGCGATCACTACAAGCCGGTCGGGCAGGGCGACGAGGTGCCGACTGCTCCGGTGACGGTGGCGGTGAGTCTGGCGGATAAGCTGGATACCGTCTCCGCATTTTTTGCGAACGACGACAAGCCCACTGGTTCGAAAGACCCTTATGCTTTGCGACGAGCCGCGCTCGGCATTGCGGCATTGGCTAGCTCGAATAACCTTCGACTTCATCTCGCGGCGGTATATCGCGCGACCTTCTTGCCCGCGCGATTGAACTCTCGTCTAGATAACTCGGATGTGCCGAGAGCGCGCAAGGCAATTGAAGAAGATTATTTCAACTCATTGAGCCTCTTTGCCTTGATAAGAGCAAAAGAAGCCGAGCGAGTTTTCGAGGTGATGGAAGACCGAGCTCGCGGGAATGTTGATCCTGATGAGATGCTAACGTTCGGAGAAAGAGTGGCACGAGAAATACTCGATGAATACGAGGCTTCAGAGCGCGAGTTTCTCGACTTCTTCGCCGACCGTCTCAAGGTCCAGCAGCGCGAGGCGGGCGTCCGTTACGACCTGATCGACGCAGTGTTCGCTCTCGGTGGCGAGGACGATCTCGTCCGCCTGCTCGCCCGCGTCCATGCGCTCCAGAGCTTCATGGAGACCGAGGACGGCAAGAACCTGCTCGCGGGATACAAGCGCGCGGCGAATATCCTCAAGAAGGAAGACTGGCAGGGCGCCGACGACGACGTGCCGCAGAATGGCGAGGAAGACCCGCTGGTGCTGGTCGACGATCCCGACATGAGGGACATCGTCGCCGCGCAGATGGAAGAGCGCAAAAAGCACCTGGCTGGTAAAGCCCTGTCCTACACGCCCGAACCGGCCGAGAAGGCGCTGATCGATGCGCTCGATACCGCAGGGCCGCAGGCCGAAACGGCGGTACAGGAAGAGCGTTTCGCCGATGCCATGTCCGCACTTGCCAGCCTGAGGAAGCCGATCGATGATTTCTTCGAGACCGTCACCGTCAACGACCCCGACGAAGCCAAGCGCAGCGCACGGCTCGGCCTGCTCGCGCGGTTCCGCGATGCGGTCCACCAGGTGGCGGATTTCGGGAAAATCGAGGGATAGTTTTTAACGCCTGAACACTGTGTCAGGTGTGTCAGCAGTTACCGGGATAGGATCGAAATGACCCAGACAGTCTACCACTTCGGCGGCAACGCGGATCATTCGGATGCGCGCCAGAAGGACAAGACCATCACCGGTGGCAAGGGTGCCAACCTTGCCGAAATGGCGAGTATCGGCCTGCCGGTGCCTCCCGGCTTCACGATCACCACCGAGGAATGCCTGCGCTATCTCGATCTGGGCGGCGACTTTCCCGCCGAGCTGCACGATGCGGTGGCCAAGGGTGTCGCGCATGTGGAGCAGACGGTCGGCAAGAAACTGGGCGATGCGGCGGACCCGCTGCTGGTTTCGGTCCGTTCGGGCGCGGCGATCTCGATGCCCGGGATGATGGACACGGTCCTCAACCTCGGCCTCAACGACGAGACGGTGAAGGGGCTGGCTGAGACCAGCGGCGACGCGCGCTTCGCGTGGGACAGCTACCGCCGGTTCATCCAGATGTATTCGGACGTCGTGCTCGGCATCGATCACGGCTTGTTCGAAGAAGCGCTCGAGATCATGCGCGAGGATAATGGCTTCTACTCGGATACCGAGATGGAAGCCTCGCACTGGGAAGAGCTAACGCGCGAATATCTGAAGATCGTCGCGAACGAACAGGACAAGCCTTTCCCGCAGGATGTGGACACGCAGCTCTGGGGCGCGATCCGCGCAGTGTTCGACAGCTGGGATAGCGAGCGGGCGAAGATCTATCGCCGGTTGAATGACATTCCGCACGACCTCGGCACAGCAGTGAACGTGCAGGCGATGGTGTTCGGCAACATGGGTGACGACAGCGCGACCGGCGTCGCCTTCACCCGCGACCCTTCGACCGGCGAGAAGTACTACTACGGCGAATGGCTGGTGAATGCGCAGGGTGAGGATGTGGTGGCGGGCATCCGCACGCCGCAATACCTCACCAAGGCGCGGCGCGAGGAAGCCGGGGCCGACAAACCGAGCATGGAAGAGGCCATGCCCGAGGCTTACGAAGAGCTCGCCCGCGTGTTCGACCTGCTCGAAAAGCACTACAAGGATATGCAGGATATCGAGTTCACGGTGCAGCAGGGCCAGCTGTTCCTGCTCCAGACCCGCACCGGCAAGCGCACCGCAAAGGCCGCGCTCAAGATGGCGGTGGAGATGGAAAGCGAGGGGCTTATCGACCGCAAGACGGCGGTGCTGCGGATCGATCCGATGGCGCTCGATCAGCTGCTCCACCCGACGCTCGACCCCGATGCCGCGCGCGATATTCTGACCAAGGGCCTCCCTGCATCGCCGGGCGCGGCTTCGGGCAAGATCGCGCTCGACGCGGATACTGCCGAGTTGTGGGCCAATCGTGGCGATGCGGTGATCCTCGTGCGCGTCGAAACCTCGCCCGAAGACATCCACGGCATGCATGCGGCCAAGGGCATCCTGACCGCGCGCGGCGGGATGACGAGCCACGCGGCGGTGGTCGCGCGCGGCATGGGCCGTCCCTGCGTTTCGGGCGCGAGCGGCGTTTCGATCGACCGCAAGGCGCGCACCCTCAGGATCGGCTCGGCCGAGCTGGCAGAGGGCGATGTCGTGACGCTCGACGGTGGCAACGGGCAGGTCATGCGCGGCCAGGTCGACACGATCGAGCCCGAACTGGCCGGCGATTTCGCCAAGGTTATGGAGTGGGCCGACGAAGCGCGCCGGATGGGCGTGCGGACCAACGCCGAAACGCCCGAGGACTGCAAGACCGCGCGCAGCTTCGGCGCGGAAGGCATCGGCCTGTGCCGGACCGAACATATGTTCTTCGACGCCGACCGCATCATGGCGGTGCGCGAGATGATCCTTGCCGAACGTGAGGATGGCCGCCGCGCCGCGCTCACCAAGCTGCTGCCCGAACAGCGCAGCGATTTCGAAGCGATCTTCGAGGTGATGGCGGGCCTGCCGTGCACGATCCGCCTGCTCGACCCGCCGCTGCACGAATTCCTGCCCTCCGAAGACAGCGATATCGACGATATCGCGGCGGCGACGGGTGTGGGGGCGGAACAGCTCAAACGGCGAATCGCGGAGCTGCACGAATTCAACCCGATGCTCGGCCATCGTGGGTGCCGCCTCGGCATAACCTATCCCGAAATCTACGAAATGCAGGCGCGCGCGATATTCGAGGCGGTGTGCGCTGTGAAAAAGAGAACCGGCGAGGCACCGCTTCCCGAAGTGATGATCCCGCTGGTCGCCACGCGGCGCGAGCTGGAAATCCTGCGCGCGCTGGTCGATCGGGTGGCCGAAGAAGTGTTCGCGGAAACCGGCACGCGGGTTGAATACCTCGTCGGCACGATGATCGAACTGCCGCGCGCCGCGCTGATGGCGGGCGAGATTGCAGAGGAAGCGCGCTTCTTCAGCTTCGGCACCAACGACCTGACCCAAACGACGCTGGGCGTGAGCCGCGACGACGCGAGCCGGTTCCTCGGCACCTACGTGGACCGCGGCATCTTCGCGCGCGATCCCTTCGTCAGCCTTGATGTGGATGGTGTGGGCCAGCTCGTCGAACTGGCGGCGGAGCGCGGTCGCAAGACCGATCCCAAGCTCAAGCTGGGCATCTGCGGCGAGCATGGCGGCGATCCGGCGAGCATCGCTTTCTGCGAGCAGGTGGGCCTCGACTATGTCAGCGCCTCGCCCTTCCGTGTCCCGATCGCGCGGCTCGCGGCGGCCCAGGCTGCTCTCAAGGCTTAGGCTTCGGGGAAGGGTTAGCGCCAGCCCGTCAGGCTGAGGATTTCGAAGGTCTCGCTCACCTTGCCGTCATCCTCGCGCAAGGTGTCGAAGGCGGCCCGGGCGCGGGCGCGGCCTGCCCGGGTGAGCGGCGGCGGCGCATCGGCGAGCACGCTGCCCAGGCCCTGCGCTCTGAGGTCTGCGACCAAGGTGTCGAGGCTGGAATAGCGGACGGTGAGCGTGTGGCTGTCGACCACGTGCTTGGCGAATCCCGCGCGGCTCATCAGGCCGCTGGCGCCAGGCCGGTCGATCTGAGGATGGATGCGCGCGTGCGGGGTCTCGCCATCGGCCGCCTGGATGATCCCGCGCAAGGCGGGCAGGCTGCCGGCACCGGTGAACTGGGCGATGAACAGCCCGTCTTGGGTCAGGGCATTGCGATAGTGAAGCAGCGCGCCGGGCAGGTCGTTCACGGTGTCGAGCGTGAACAGGCTGACGATGAGACCGAAGGCTGCGTCTCCGTGCGGAGTCTCCTCGTCGATGGTGTCCGGCCCGCCATCCCAAACGCCGAAACCTCGGCCTCGGGTGAGCGGTCCGCCGAGGAAGCCGGGCCGGTCGCCGATCAGGAGGGCGGGGCAGGGCTCGAAACGCATGAAGTCGAGCCGTTCGAGGATGTCCTCCGCCGCCTGGGCGCGGAGGAATTGCTCCGCCGGATCGGCGTTGGCGTCGGTGCCTGCGAGATTGTGGTGCCTCAGGGCGCGCGCGATGCGACGCTGGCGGCTGAAGATACGGGGGATGCTGCGCTCGGCCATGGCGCTTGCCTACATGGGCGCATCTGGGCAGCATAGCCCAAGATGCCCGCAAGCGTTCTTTCCCGTGCGGTCGGCCCGCTGGTGGACTTCGTTTATCCGCCCCGCTGCCCCTTATGCGGCGAGGGGATCGCAAGCGGGCCGGGGCTCTGCGCGAATTGCTGGAGCGAGCTGGAACTGCCCGGCGAACCCTCCTGTACCCGTTGCCAGATTCCCTTGCCGTCGGCGGCGCAAGAAAGCGTGTGCGGCGCGTGCCTTTCCTTCCCGCCGGACCATGCGGGGGTAGCGGCTGCGGCAATGTATAATGAAAGCGCGCGCCAACTCGTCCTGCGGTTCAAGCATGGCAGGCGTATCGGCCTTGCGAAACTGATGGGGCGGTTGATGGCAGGGCGGTTGGCGGCAGCTCCTGCCAATGCGCTGCTGGTGCCGGTGCCGCTGCATCGCACGCGGCTGTGGGCGCGCGGCTTCAACCAGGCGGCACTTCTCGCGCGTGCGGTCGCGGGGCATACCGGCCACGCGGTGGCGGTCGACGCGCTCAAGCGCACCCGCTCGACGCCGATGCTGGGTGGATTGGGCCGGGCCGAGCGGGCCCGGATGATGCGTGCGAGCATCGTGACAAGCCGGAAGGGCGCCGCCGCGGTGCAGGGCCGCGACGTGATCCTGGTCGACGATGTGCTGACCAGCGGCGCCACCAGCGCGGCCTGTACCCGGGCGCTGCTGGACGCAGGAGCACGCAGCGTGCGAATCGCGTGTTTCGCCAGAGTCAGGGAAGGTGTGCGGGAGGGCAGGGTGCTAGAACGCGAAACGCCCGGGACCTCAACGATCCCGGGCGCCGCGTGACGAAATTTTGATGGAGTGCCCGGCCATTCCCCCGAAAGGCCACTCGGCAACCCAAAACCCTCGTCTTAGCATCGCGGGAAAACCCCCATCCAGCGATGCTACCCCCTGAACCCGGCGCGTCTGTGTGGCGCCTCGGCCTTGAAGGGTGACCGTTACCGGCCACAACACGCAGTCTTTCCAATTGGATGGCTCCTTGCAACGCTCTCGTTGTGAAATTGAAAGGAATGGCCTGAGACTGTTGTGCTTTGGCAACAATATGGTCACTGACGGATGACAATCTGAAAGGAGCGCAAAGCCATGAGCGCCATCGATACCGATCTTCGCGAATCCGGGAGCCAGTTCATGCCGAAGTTCGGCCCGGACGGACTGCTGACCGGCGTCGTCGTCGATGCGCAGACGCGCGAAATTCTGATGGTCGCGCACCTCGACCAGGAGGCGCTGACGGCCACTCGCGAAACGGGCCTCGCGCATTTCCATTCCCGTTCCCGGGGCACCTTGTGGTGCAAGGGGGAAACCAGCGGCAACGTGCTGAGGGTGCAGGAGATTCGCGTCGATTGCGATCAGGACGCATTGGTCATTGTTGCGCAGCCCGCAGGCCCCGCCTGTCACACCGGTGCGCGCAGCTGTTTCTACCGCAAGCTCGACACGAATGGCCGACTTGCGCCGATCGACGATTGACCTTTACGTAAAGGGGACTATAAGAGCCCCATGAGCGAAGCCACCGTCAAAAGCTCCTATCGCGGCGCAGGAGCGCATCTCGACCGCCCCGACGCGCAGGATCGGGAGACCTATTCGATCTCCGATCTGACCGCCGAGTTCGACTGCACGGCGCGCGCCTTGCGATTCTACGAGGACGAGGGGCTGATCGCGCCGACCCGGAACGGCCTGACCCGCATCTATTCCAAGCGCGACCGCGCGCGTCTTGCGTGGATCATGCGCGCCAAGAACGTCGGTTTCAGTCTGGGCGAGATCAAGGAAATGATCGACCTCTACGATCTGGGCGACGGCCGCGTGGAACAGCGCCGCGTGACGCTGGAGCGGTGCCGCGCGCATGTCGCCAAGCTGAAACAGCAGCGTGACGATATCGATTCCTCGATCACCGAGCTGACGGAGTTCATCAATCACGTCGACCGGGTCGACCAGGATTGAACGCAACGCGCTGCCGATCGTTCTCTCAATAGACATTCCCCGAAACATCCCCTTACGAACCTGACGCAAAGGACCGTCCGATGCCGAGCTATACCGCCCCCACCCGCGACTTCCGCTTCATCATCAACGAAATGCTGGAGCTTGAAAGCTACAGCAATCTGCCCGGCTTCGAGAACGCAAGCACCGACATGGTGACCTCGATCATCGACGAGGCGGGCAAGTTCACCGCCGAAGTTCTCCAGCCCCTCAACCAGATCGGCGACCAGGAAGGCTGCACCCGGCACGAAGACGGCTCGGTGACCACGCCGACCGGCTTCAAGGACGCCTTCGACCAGTTCCGTGAGGCGGGCTGGGGTACGCTTTCGATGCCGGAAGAGTTCGGCGGGCAGGGCCTGCCGCATGTCGTCGCCTTCGCGATGGAGGAGATGATCAGTTCCTCCAACCAGTCCTTCGGCATGTATCCCGGCCTCACCAACGGCGCGATCTCGGCACTGATCGCCAAGGGCAGCCAGGAGCAGAAGGAAAAGTACCTGCCCAAGATGGTCACGTGCGAATGGACCGGCACGATGAACCTGACCGAGCCGCATTGCGGAACGGACCTTGGCCTGATCCGCACCAAGGCCGAACCGCAGGCCGATGGTAGCTATGCGATCACCGGCACCAAGATCTTTATCTCCGCCGGCGAACACGACATGGCCGAGAACATCATTCACCTCGTGCTGGCCAAGACGCCGGGCGCGCCCGACAGCTCGAAGGGCATTTCGCTGTTCGTGGTGCCCAAGTTCCTCGTCAACGACGACGGCTCGATCGGTGAGCGCAACGGCGTCATGTGCGGCTCCATCGAACACAAGATGGGCATCCACGGCAACTCGACCTGCGTCATGAACTACGACGATGCGAAGGGCTGGATGGTCGGCGAGGAGAACAAGGGCCTCGCCGCGATGTTCATCATGATGAATGCCGCGCGTCTTGGCGTGGGCATCCAGGGCCTCAGCCAGGCCGAAGTCTCCTACCAGAACGCGGTCACCTACGCGCTCGACCGCCGTCAGGGCCGCGCGCTGACCGGCCCGGCCGAGCCCGACGAGAAAGCCGATCCGATCTTCGTCCACCCCGACGTGCGCCGGATGCTGATGGACGCCAAGGCCTTCAACGAAGGCATGCGCGCCTTCGCGCTGTGGACCGCACTGCAGCAGGACCTCAGCCACGCGCTGCAGGACGAGGACGAGAAGCAGCTCGCAGACGATCTGGTCGGGCTGATGACCCCGGTCATCAAGGGCTACGGCACCGACAAGGGTTACGACGTCGCCAACAACATGCAGCAGGTTTACGGCGGCCACGGCTACATCGCCGAGTGGGGCATGGAGCAGTTCGTGCGCGATTCGCGCATCGCGATGATTTACGAAGGCACCAACGGCGTGCAGGCGATGGACCTGTGCGGTCGCAAGTTGGCCCAGCATGGCGGCCGTGCGGTGCAGTCGTTCTTCAAGATGGTGGGCGAGGAAGTCGCCGCAGCCAAGGAAGAAGAGGGCATGGCCGAGCTGGCCGAAGCGCTCGAAAAGGCCGTCGGTGAACAGCAGGCCGCGACCATGTGGTTCATGCAGAACGCGATGCAGAACCCCAACCACCTTGGTTCGGGCGCGCATCACTACATGCACGTCATGGGCATTACCTGCCTGATGCTGATGTGGGTCAAGATGGCGCGCGTCGCCAAGGCCGCGCTGGCCGAAGGCACCGACGACAAGGCTTTCTACGAGGCCAAGATCGCCACCGCGCGCTACTTCGCGGATCGCTTCGTGCCCGATGCGGGCGCGCTGCGTCGCAAGATCGAGGCAGGCAGCGACTCGCTGATGGCGCTGGGCGAAGAGGCCTTTGCCACGGCGGCCTGAAGCCCGAGTCGCAGGGTCACGCTGGGACTTAGTTTATGAAGTACAGACGCGGGGTGCCCTTACCATAGGGCATCCCGCGTTTGTCGTTATATTCGAGGGTTCAAAGAGCCGATGCGAAGGTAGCAGCGGCGGTTCGAGTAGGAAAAACGGAGCCGAGGGTTATGCGGGCAGGGTGGTGAGCCATGAGCGGTGAACGTCGAAGCGACGGCAGCGCGGGAGACGTCGATTACGGCGCAATCGGCGGCACCTACAGCCGCTACCGCCAGTCCGATCCCGTGATCGAAGCGCAAATCCATCGCGCGTTGGGGGACGCGAAGACCGTGCTCAACGTCGGTGCGGGCGCGGGTTCCTACGAGCCCGTCCATTGCGAGGTGACCGCCGTCGAACCCTCGGCTTCGATGCGAGCGCAGCGTCCAGCCCACCTCACCCGGGCGATCAACGCAGTCGCCGAAGACCTGCCGTTCGAAGACGCCAGCTTCGATGCGTCGATGGCGTCGGTAACCGTGCATCAATGGTTCGACCTCGAAGCGGGGATTGCCGAAATGCGGCGCGTCACACGCGGGCCAGTCGTCTTGCTGGTGTGCGACCCGGCGGCGATGATGGATTATTGGTTGGCCGACTACATCCCCGAAGTGCGGGAGATCGAGGCAAGCCGTTTTCCGTCGCTGGAGCGCATCGCAGCCGCGTTCAGGGGGAAGGTGGTGCTGGAGCAGGTGCCCGTTCCGCTCGACTGCCGGGACGGGTTCAACGAGGCGTATTACGGTCGGCCCGAGGCATTCCTCGACAGAAACGCGCGGTTAGCCTGCTCGAGCTGGAGCCTAGTGCCGCGGGAAGCGGTGGAACGCTTCGAAGCGGCCCTGTCCGCCGATCTGGAAAGCGGCAGGTGGGACGAGAAATACGGGTATCTGCGCAGGCAACCGTTCTTCGACGGGCCCTTGCGGCTCATGATCGGGAGAGATGGCTGAGAAAACTTCCCTCCCTTGACCCCCGCTTTTGCGGGGGAGGGTATCGG
>Ga0208934_1000097_pt1 | contig 72152 bp, 66 predicted proteins | sample MalvirDeepMed_s2_FD_184243 | JGI IMG/M metagenome (GOLD analysis project Ga0208934, IMG submission 184243) | Marine viral communities from the Global Malaspina Expedition - Malaspina viral metaG DeepMed_s2 (SPAdes) (version 2) | ecosystem: Environmental > Aquatic > Marine > Oceanic | place... | reverse complement strand
GCGAGGCGGGCAAGGCGATCGAGCATGTGCTGCGCCAGCTCAAGGCTTCGCTCCCCGCAGAGATCGAGGAGCCGGGCGAGCGGCTGACGATCGCCTACGAACCGATCTGGGCGATCGGCAGCGGCGCTGCGGCGGGCGTAGAAGACATTTCGGAAATGCACTCCGCGATCCGCGAATACCTGGTCAAGACCTTCGGCGAGGAAGCGGGCACCGCGATCCGGATCATCTATGGCGGTTCGGTCAATGCGGACAACGCGGCAGAAATCATCGCGGCGGACGAGGTGGACGGAGCGCTGGTCGGCGGGGCGAGCCTGTCTGCCGAAAGCTTCATGAACATCGTGCTGGCCGCGCAGGAAGTGATCGCCAACCGGGATTAGCTCGAGCGCCGCCGCGCTTGCGTCGCGGCGTGCCAGTTCCTAGCTCTCATCACATCAATTCTTCGAAAGCAGTAACCGACAATGTTTCTCTTCCTCACCGTTCTCCAGGCACTGGTCGCCGCTGCGCTGGTCGGCGTGATCCTGATGCAGCGTTCCGAAGGCGGGGGGCTGGGCATCGGCGGCGGCGGCTCGCCGGGCGGAATGATGAGCGCGCGCGGCGCGGCGGACTTCCTGACCCGCGCTACGCGCTGGCTGGCGGTGGCTTTCGTCGTTCTGTCGATCATCCTCGCATCGATGGCGGTGGACATGTCGGGCGGCGATGCGATCGAATCGACGCTGGACCGCAATGTCGGCACGACCGCACCTGCGGTTGCGCCCGATCCGCTGGCAGAGAACGGCCCGCTCGACAGCGAAGGGCTCGACGGCGATCCGCCGGTCGATTCGGTGCCCGAAGGCAACTCGGACCCGCTCGCAGGCGCGACCGAATAAATTTCATCCGGAAATTCGGGGATTGCGGCGAGCAGCGCTTCGCAGCGGCTTGCCTTTGCCCGTCAACGCCACGTAAGGCTCACCTCCCATGGCGCGGTATATCTTCATCACCGGCGGCGTGGTCTCCTCGCTCGGCAAAGGTCTCATGGCGGCATCGCTCGGCGCGTTGCTGCAGGCGCGTGGCTACAAGGTCCGCATCCGTAAGTTCGACCCCTATCTGAACGTCGATCCGGGGACGATGAGCCCCTATCAGCACGGTGAGGTCTACGTGACCGACGACGGGGCGGAGACCGACCTCGATCTGGGTCATTACGAGCGCTTTACCGGCGTTTCCGCGCACCAGGGCGACAACATCACCTCGGGCCGGGTCTATCAGGACATCATCGCCAAGGAGCGTCGCGGCGACTATCTGGGCGCGACGGTTCAGGTCGTTCCGCACGTCACCGACGCGATCAAGGCGTTCGCGCTGGCCGACCAGGGCGACCACGATTTCATCCTGTGCGAGATCGGCGGCACGGTCGGCGACATCGAATCGCTGCCCTTCATGGAAGCGATTCGCCAACTGCGTAACGAGCTGGAGCCTATGCAGACGCTGAGCGTCCATGTGACGCTGGTGCCCTACATCGCCGCCGCCGGAGAACTGAAGACCAAGCCGACGCAGCATTCAGTGCGCGAACTGGCCAGCCTCGGGATCAAGCCCGACGTTCTGCTGTGCCGCGCCGAGCATCCGATTCCGGATAGCGAACGCCAGAAAATCGCGAATTTCTGCAACGTGCGCCAGCAGGCGGTGATCCCGGCTCTCGATGCCAAATCGATCTATGCGGTGCCGCTTCAATACCACCAGGAAGGGCTCGACGCCGAGGTGCTGCGCGGATTCGGCATCACCGATGCACCCGCGCCCGATCTTTCGCCGTGGCGCGAAGTCACCGACCGCTATTTCAACCCTGAAGGCGAAGTCACCATCGGTGTGGTCGGCAAGTATGTCGGCCTCAAGGACGCGTACAAGAGCCTCAACGAGGCGCTCGTCCACGGTGGAATGGCGAACAAGACGAAGGTCCACCTGAAGTGGATCGACGCCGAGATTTTCGAGCGCGACCCGTCTGAAATCATCGCCGAGCTCGAGCCACTTCATGGCATTCTGGTGCCCGGCGGCTTCGGCGAGCGTGGCAGCGAAGGCAAGATCGCGTCGGTCCGCTTCGCGCGCGAACGCAAGGTGCCGTTCTTCGGCATCTGTCTCGGCATGCAGATGGCGTGCATCGAAAGCGCGAGGGCGGCGGGCGTCGAAGGCGCATCCTCGACCGAGTTCGGCGATACCGATGAGCCTGTGGTGGGCATCATCACCGAATGGATGACCAAGGAAGGTCTCGAAACGCGCGCTGCGGACGGCGATCTTGGCGGCACCATGCGGCTTGGCGCTTACGAAGCGAAGCTGGCGGGCAACAGCCATATCAGCGCGATCTATGGCGGCGCGACCGAAATTTCCGAACGCCATCGCCACCGCTACGAGGTCAACGGCGCCTATCGCGAGCGTCTGGAGAGTGACGGGCTGGTCTTTTCGGGCATGTCGCCCGACGGATTGCTGCCCGAAATCGTCGAGCGGCCGGATCACCCCTGGTTCGTCGGCGTACAGTTCCACCCGGAGCTCAAGTCACGCCCCTTCGATCCGCATCCGCTGTTTGCAGGCTTTGTTGCCGCAGCACTCAGGCAATCGCGTTTGGTATAGTTTTCACGTACTTGCGTGATGACTTAAGGGTTCAAAGACGAACCCCCTTTATCTTTACCATAATTTGGGTCATAGCCGCGCCCTCGCGTTGTGGGGGCAACGCTTCTTGGGGGTGCCCAATTCAAGAGCTTGTCCCGGGTTTGATCGTCTTCTGCGACCCGGACGGCCAGACTCGGTCAAGGCGGCGTCAGCCGTGGGGCGGTTCCTTTGGGGCCGCCCCAAAACGCGCCTCAATATTCTGATTTTAAAGTAAAAGCCCGCCGCCTCCAGGAGAGACGACGGGCCGTTGTGATGCGCAGATCAAGTTATGCGGGGCAGGGCGAGCGCTAGGCGGCGTCCTTGCCGCGCTCTGCGTCGCCATCGTCCGATGCATCGACGATGCTGAGCGAGGATTTCTGCTGCCCGTTGATCGCGATCTTCTTTGGCTTCATCGCCTCGGGCACTTCGCGCACCAGATCGATCACCAGCAGTCCGTCTGCGAGGTCGGCACTGGCGACACGCACGTGGTCGGCCAGTTCGAAGCGGCGCTCAAACCCGCGATTGGCGATCCCGAGATGCAGCATCTCGCTCTCGGCAGCCTTCGCTTCGTCCTGCTTGCGACCAGTGATGGTCAGCAGGTTCTGCTGCGCGGTGATGTCGATATCGTCCGCGCGGAAGCCCGCGAGCGCCAGCGTGATGCGGAAATCATCCTCGCCGCGCTTCTCGATGTTGAAAGGGGGGTAGTTGTCGCCGCTGTTGCGGACCGAGCTTTCGAGCAGGTCGAACAGGTGATCGAAACCGACCGTGCTGCGGCGATAGGGCGTAAAATCGATACGTGCCATTGAAACAAATCCTCCATTGAGCGATTCTGTTAGTCACAAGCTGTCCGGATCGACCCATCGTGGCATCGCCGGACGGAATTTATGTAGGGTGGCTTGCAGACCGTGCAAGAGCCCGCTCACAGCGAACACGCGAGGGACAATCAGTGGCAGCTAAAGTCGATATCTATACCAAGTTCGGATGCGGATACTGCTTCCGTGCCAAATCGCTGCTCGAGCAGAAGGGCGTCGATTTCAACGAGTACGACATCACGATGGGCGGCGAGAAGAAGGACGAGATGCAGGAGCGTGCGCCCAACGCGCGCACCGTGCCCCAGATCTTCATCGGCGATACTCACGTGGGCGGATCGGACGAGCTTGCAGCGCTGGATCGCGAAGGCAAGCTTGATGAGATGCTGGCCGGCTGATGAGCCGCATCGCGGTTCTTCAGATGACCTCCGGCATCGATCCGGAGTTGAACGCGAATGCGATCATCGCGGCGATGGCCGATGCACGCGAGGGCGGGGCGGACATGCTGTTTGCGCCCGAGATGGCGCTGTTGCTCGACCGCGACCGCAAACGTGCCACCGGAACGATGGACGATCCGGGCTATCCCGGCATCGTCGACCGGCTGTGCGCGGCGGCGAAGGAGCACGCTATCTGGGCGACTTTCGGCCTGCCGGTAAGGTTGGATAATGCGATGCTCGCCAATCGGTCGCTGCTGATCGCGCCGTCGGGCGAGATCGCGGCGCAATACGACAAGCTCCATATGTTCGATGTCGATCTCGACACCGGCGAGAGCTGGCGCGAGTCGAATGCCTATCTGGCGGGTGAGGCGCTGGGTGTCGCCGACGAAACGCCAGCCGGCAGGCTTGGTCTGACGATCTGTTACGACATCCGCTTTCCCGCGCTGTTCGACGCGCTGGGTAGGGCGAAGTGCGACATGATCGCGATTCCCGCCGCCTTCACCGTGCCCACGGGCACCGCGCACTGGCATACGCTGGTGCGCGCCCGCGCGATCGAGGCCAGCGCCTTCGTGGTCGCGGCCGCGCAGGTCGGCGAGCATGCCGACGGGCGCACGACCTATGGCCATAGCCTGGTGGTCGACCCGTGGGGCGACATATTGCTGGATATGGGCGGAGAGGAAGCCGGGCTCGGATTCGCCGAAATCGACCCGGACCGGATCGCCAAGGTGCGCAAACAAGTGCCCAGCCTTGCCAATCGCCGCGCCATTCCCGATCTGTCGCAACCATGATCGTGTTCGACCTTGCCTGCGACGACGGCCATCGCTTCGAGGCCTGGTTCCGCTCGTCCTCCGCATTCGAGGAACAGGGCGCGAAGGGCCTGTTGGTCTGCCCGCATTGCGGTTCGGGAGCGGTAAGGAAAGCGCCGATGGCTCCCGCCGTTCCCGCGAAAGGCAATGTGCAGCGTGCGGATCTTCCGGCCAAGGTCGAAAGCGATGCCGACCAGAGCCAGGGCGGTGCGCTGCCGCCTGCGCTCAAGGAAGCGATGGCGAAGCTCGCCAAGCTGCAGGCCGAGACGATCAAGGACAGCACCTATGTCGGCAGCAAGTTCGCCGAGGAAAGCCGGGCGATGCACTATGGCGAGAAGGATGCGGCGCTGATTCACGGCAAGGCCGATGCAAAGGAAGCGCGCGAACTTCTGGAAGAAGGCATCACCGTCGCGCCGCTGCTGGTCCCCTTCACGCCACCCGACGAGACCAACTGAGCACCATTGCTGCTTCGCGCATTGCGGCCGCACGACGACTGCCGATAACGCCGCGCCCGGCGCGCCCGTAGATCGGGTGGATAGAGCATCGGATCCCTTGCCGGAGCCGCGTAGCGGCGGAGACGACCGGAGCGTTAGCGAAGGTGTATCCGGGGGCCATTGCGGCTTCCCTCATTGCGGCGCACGGCGACTGCCGATAAACCCGCGCCCGGCGCGCCCGTAGCTCAGGTGGATAGAGCATCGGATTCCTAATCCGGGGGCCACAGGTTCGAGTCCTGTCGGGCGCACCACGCACATTGCGAGGGGGGCAATCGCGCATGACGCATAAATGGACCACAGGCTTTTCGTGGCTGGCACTCTTGCTGGCGCTCGGCGCTACGATCGTTGCGTTTACGGGGATGACGCTGGCGCGCGTCGACCGGATCGGGAAACTGGAAGGGTTCGGATATCTCGTCCAGTCGGCGCCCTTCGCGGCAGCCGCACTGGTGATCGGGCTGATCGCGGTGATCCTGAATTGGCGTAAGGGCTGGCCCGCGCGGCGTGCAGCCGTGCCGGGTTTTTTCATTGCCCTCGGCTTCGTCGGATGTCTCGCGGTCCGCGTGGCGATGGGGGCCGACGCGCCCATGATTCACGATGCGACCACCGACCTTGCCGACGTGCCGCAGTTCGAGGCAATCACTTTGCCCGAAGACAATCTGCGCGGATTGAGCGAGCCCAGCGAATGGGTTTCGCTGCACGAGATCGGCTATCCGGATCTGCGCAGCGTTGTGCTCGACCGGCCGGTTGCGCAGACCATTCGCGATGCCGAAAAGCTCGCCAAGGCGCGCGGCTGGACGATCCGCGCGGTCGACCCCGAAGCGGGTCGGCTGGAGGCGACCGCCTATGCTTCGTACATCCGTTTCGAAGACGAGGTCGTGATCCGCGTCCGGCCCGACGGTGCCGACCGCAGCCTGGTCGACATGCGCTCCACCAGCCGGGTCGGCATCGGTGATCTGGGTGTGAATGCAGACCGGATTCGCGACTTCCTCGAAGATCTCGCCGCAGTGCGGTAGGCGTCAGCCTTCGACGGTTTCGCCGGGTTCGCGGCCCAGGGGTACACGTTCCTTGAAGGTGTGCGTGACGTAGGGGAAGGGGATTTCGATCCCTGCCTCGTCCAACCCGCGCTTGATCGCGCGTACCACCTTGTCGGTCGATTCCCACCCATCACGCGGGGTCGAGCCTGCGTGCCAGCGGACGAGGAAATCGACCGAGCTGGAATTGAAGGTGGTGGCGAAGATGTCGATGCCCTTGCCCTTCTCAATCCCCTCGACGCCCTCGACCGCCTTGCGGATCACCTGTGCCGCATGATCCAGATCGGTGTCGTAGGAGACTCCCGCGACCACCTCGTGGCGGCGCAGCTGCTCGTCTGTCAGGATCTCGACCGGGTTCTTGAAGATCATCGAGTTGGGCACGATGGTCAGCTCGCCCGAAAGCTTGCGCACATGGGTCTCGCGCAGGGTAATATGCTCGACCTTGCCCTTGATCCCCTCGCACTCGATCACGTCGCCGATCCGCATCTTCTCGCGCAGCATGATCAGCACGCCCGCGAGGAAGTTCTCGAAGATATCCTGAAAGGCGAACCCTATCGCGACCGCGCCGATGCCGAGCCCGGCGATCAGGCTGGCGGGCGTCATCCCGGGCATGACCACGATCAGCGCGATCATCAGGCCGACGATCCAGATGCCGAGCTTCACGACGGTATCAATCAGATTTTGCAGGCTGGGGCGCATGTCGGTCTTGCCGATCGCGCGGCTGACCCCGCGCACCGCGATGCGCGCGACGATCCAGGTCACCAGAAGGATGAGGATGGCAATGGCAAAATTGGGGAGGGCGCGGATGAAGCCCTCCGCCATGTCGACCAGCTGGTCCTGCAAGGTGCCCAGCGTGTTGACGGTCTGGTCGTAGGTTTCGCCCGCAGGCGTCGTATTCGGTACGCTCATGAAACTCCCCGTTTTGCGCCACTAACGGCGCAAAAGCGGGGCTGGTTCCGCCCTGGCCGAAAGGCGGTAGGGAAAAGGCGGGTTAGGCGCCCTTTCCTTTCGCATGTTCCTCGCGCGCGATCTCGTGCAGCCAAGCGGCATGCTGTGGCGCCTTCTTGGTTTCGCTCCATTCGTCGAGCATGGGCATGGCGACGCGCTTGAGCTCCGCATACTGCTCGTCGGTGCCGATATCGGCGGCGAGCTCCACGCGGTGGCCGTTCGGATCGAAGAAGTAGATCGACTTGAAGATGCCGTGATGCGTGGGGCCGAGGACATCGATGCCGAGGCCCTCGATATGCTCCTTGGCGGCGACCAGCGCATCCTCGTCCGCCACTTTGAAGGCGAGGTGCTGGACCCACATCGGCGTATTCTCGTCCCGGCCCATGTCCTTCTGGTTGGGCAGTTCGAAAAAGGCGAGAATATTGCCGTTACCCGCGTCGAGGAAGACGTGCATGTACGGGTCGTATTCGCCCGTAGAGGGCACGTGATCCTCCGAAAAGGCGCTGGTATATTCCATACCAAGCACCTTCTCGTACCACTCGACCGTCTCTTTCGCGTCCTTGCAACGATAGGCGGCGTGGTGGACGCCGCCGAGGTTTACCGGATGGCTCGCTTCATTCATTCTGCCGGTTCCGACACGGTCTTCGCGTCTGCGACGTTCAGCACACCGCGCCGCACCTGGTCGCGCTCCATGCTTTCGAACAGCGCCTTGAAATTGCCTTCGCCGAAGCCTTCGTCACCCTTGCGCTGGATGAACTCGAAGAACACCGGGCCGACCTGCGCTTCCGCGAAAATCTGCAGCAGCAGGCGGGGGTTGCCACCTTCGGTCGTCCCGTCGAGCAGGATGCCGCGGGCCTTCAGTTCGTCGACCGGCTGGCCGTGATCGGGCAAGCGCTCGGACAGCATTTCGTAATAGGTTTCGGGCGGTGCGGTCATGAACGGCACGCCGAATTCCTTGAGCTTGTCCCACGCGGCGATCAGGTCGTCGCAGATCAGGGCGATGTGCTGGATGCCTTCGCCGTTGAATTCGCGCAGATATTCCTCGATCTGGCCCTTGCCGCCATCGCCTTCTTCGTTGAGCGGGATGCGGATCTTGCCGTCCGGCGCGGTCAGCGCCTTGGAGGTCAGGCCGGTATATTCGCCCTTGATGTCGAAGAAGCGGATTTCCTGGAAGTTGAACAGGTTTTCGTACCAGTCGGCCCAATAGGCCATCCGTCCGCCGTAAACATTGTGCGTAAGGTGGTCGATCCGCTGGAAGCCCGCGCCTTCGGGATATTTCTCGACCCCGTCGAGATATTCGAAATCGATGTCGTAGACCGAAAGACCGTCCGCGCTTCCTTCGCCATCGGCATCGGCATAGCGGTCGATAATGTAGATCAGCGCGCCGCCGATGCCCTTGATCGCGGGGATGGAGAGTTCCATCGGGCCGGTCTGCGTGTCGACCGGCTCTGCGCCGGCATCCATCAGCTTCGCCCAGGCTTCGGCCGAATCCTTCACGCGGAAACCCATGCCGCACGCGCTCGGCCCGTGCTCGCGCGCAAAATACCATGCCGCGCTCATCGGTTCGTAGTTGGTGACGAGGTTGATATTGCCCTGCCGCCACAGCTGCACGTCCTTGGAGCGATGGTTGGCAATATGGGTAAAGCCCATGGCCTGAAAAACCGGTTCCAGCGTGCCCTTTTCCGGCGCGCAGAATTCGACGAACTCGAAGCCGTCGAGGCCCACAGGGTTTTCGAACAGGTCGGCCATCAGCCATCCTCCTTCATAAATCGTGGTTTCTTGGCGGGTGCTGCCTGCTTTTCTCACGGTGTTGCCGTAGCGGAAAGGCCTGCCCCGGGGGTGGGCACGAGCTAGGTCTGCACAGCCCCCGTGTCAATCTTAGCGACGGGCTCGAATCGGGCCAGCTTCCGGCAATGCCCGGCATCGAAGCGGAAAATGCACTCGCGCAGCCGCAAGGGGCTTGTTTCGCGGACTCGCTTGTGATTCAAGGGATTCATGAACATCTCGAAAAAAGCACTGGCAAAACAGGGTCGCGCCGCACGCCGCGAACGCCTGACCCAGGGCTTGGCACTGGCCGCTCTGCTGCTGATGGGTGGCATGGCTATCGCCGGGCCGAGCGGAATTTTCGCGTGGAGCGATGCGTCCACCGCGCTCGCCCAGCACGAAACGCGCATCGCGATGTTGCAGGAACAGCGCGACGACCTGCGCCAGCGGGTCGATGCGCTCGATCCCGACAATGCCGACCCGGACATGGTGGTCGAGATGATGCGGCGAAACCTCAACGTCGTTCATCCCGACGAGGTCATTCTGCCGAAGCCGGAAGCCTCGGCGGACTGATCCGACATGGTGGCGGTGGTTTCACTGCCCCGAACCTCACAAGCAACCATTGCATGCCCCGCGACGTTACGTCATGGGCGTTGTCGCAATAGGTCGTCAGCCTGCGAAGGAGCATCAATTGGCCAAAAAACCCGCCCCCAAGAAGAAGGCCCCGCAGGCCGAGAGCATGGTCGCAAAGGACGACCCCGATTTCGCGCTGAAGTCGCTTCAGGAAGAGTTCGAGAAGAACAAGACCTTCGAAGCCGACGACGAGCAGATGCTGCGTTTTTATGAGCAGATGCTGCTGATCCGCCGGTTCGAGGAGCGCGCGGGCCAGCTCTATGGCCTCGGCCTGATCGGTGGGTTTTGTCATCTTTACATCGGGCAGGAAGCGGTCGCGATCGGGCTCCAGTCCGCGCTGGATAACGACAGGGATTCGGTCATCACCGGCTATCGCGATCATGGCCACATGCTCGCCTACGGGATCGACCCCAAGGTCATCATGGCCGAATTGACGGGGCGCCAGGCGGGTATCTCGAAGGGCAAGGGCGGCTCGATGCACATGTTCAGCACCGAGCATAAATTCTATGGCGGGCACGGCATCGTCGGCGCACAGGTGCCGCTGGGCGCAGGGCTGGCTTTCGCGCACAAGTACAACGAGGATGGCGGCATGACGCTCGCCTATTTCGGCGACGGCGCGGCGAACCAGGGCCAGGTGTACGAAGCGTTCAACATGGCCGCCTTGTGGAACCTGCCGATCTGTTTCGTGGTCGAAGACAACCAGTACGCGATGGGCACCGCGACCAAACGGTCGAGCGCCGAGACCCGCTTCTACCGCCGCGGCACCAGCTTCCGCATTCCCGGCATGGAAGTCGACGGCATGAACGTGCTGGAGGTGCGCCAGGCCGCCGAAGTGGCGTTCAAGCACGTGCGCGAGGGCAACGGCCCGGTGCTGATGGAATGCAACACCTATCGCTATCGCGGGCATTCGATGTCCGACCCGGCCAAGTACCGCACGCGCGAGGAAGTGCAGGACCAGAAGGATCACCACGACCCGATCGAGCGGATCAAGAAGGCGCTGATCGAGCAGGGCAAGAGCGAGGACGAATTGAAGGATATCGACAAGGGCATCCGCTCGCGGGTTTCCGAAGCTGCCGACTTTGCGGAAAATTCGCCTGAACCGGAGGGCAAGGAACTCTACACCGACGTTCTGGTGGAGGAGTATTGAGCGATGGCAACCGAACTGAAGATGCCCGCGCTCTCGCCCACGATGGAAGAGGGCACGCTCGCCAAGTGGCTCAAGTCCGAAGGTGACAAGATCGAGATCGGCGACATCATCGCCGAGATCGAGACCGACAAGGCGACGATGGAATTCGAGGCGGTCGACGAAGGCACGCTGGCGAAGATCCTCGTCGATGAAGGCACCGAAGGCGTGTCCGTCGGCGCGGTCATCGCGATGATGGCCGACGAGGGCGAGGATGTGGGCGATATCGAAGCGCCTGCCGCGTCGTCTGAGGAACCCAAGGAAGATGTCGAAGGCGAAGGCAAGGACGTTGGCCGCGAGCCCTCCGAAGCCGATGTGACGGATACGGCGGAAAAGCCGACCCGTTCGCCCGCCAGCGATCCTGCGATTCCCGAAGGCACGAAAATGGTCTCGACCAGCGTGCGCGAAGCCTTGCGCGATGCGATGGCCGAGGAAATGCGCCGGGACGAGCGCGTGTTCGTGATGGGCGAGGAAGTCGCCGAGTATCAGGGCGCCTACAAGGTCACGCAGGGCCTGCTGGACGAGTTCGGCGCCAAGCGCGTGGTCGACACGCCGATCACCGAATATGGCTTTGCCGGCCTCGGAACGGGCGCTGCGATGGGCGGTCTGCGTCCGATCGTCGAGTTCATGACCTTCAACTTCGCGATGCAGGCGATCGACCACATCATCAACTCGGCCGCCAAGACCAACTACATGTCAGGTGGCCAGATGCGCTGCCCGATGGTCTTCCGCGGGCCCAACGGCGCCGCAAGCCGTGTCGGCGCGCAGCACAGCCAGAATTACGGCCCCTGGTACGCCAGCGTGCCGGGCCTGATCGTGATCGCACCTTACGACGCGGCGGACGCAAAGGGCCTGATGAAGGCCGCGATCCGAAGCGAAGATCCAGTCGTATTCCTCGAGAACGAGCTGGTCTACGGGCGTAGCTTCGATGTGCCCGAGATGGACGATTACGTGCTGCCGATCGGCAAGGCACGCATCGTGCGCGAAGGCAGCGACGTGACGATCGTGTCCTATTCGATCGCAGTCGGCCTCGCGCTGGAAGCGGCGGAAGAACTGGCCGGGCAGGGCATCGAGGCCGAGGTTATCGACCTGCGTACGCTGCGTCCGCTGGACAAGGAAACCGTGCTCGAAAGCCTCAAGAAGACCAACCGCATGGTGGTCGCCGAGGAAGGCTGGCCGACCTGCTCCATCGCGAGCGAGATCGTGGCGATCTGCATGGAAGACGGCTTCGACTATCTCGATGCGCCCGTGACGCGCGTCAACAACGAGGACGTGCCGCTGCCCTATGCCGCGAACCTCGAGGCGATGGCCTTGATTGACACCGACCGGATCGTGAAGGCGGTCAAGAAGGTCTGTTACGTCGAGGGGTGACCGCCCGACCGGCGGTGCGAGCGACCAATCGGAAGTCGAGCGGATCTCGCTAGATCGTATGGCAATGGTAGCCGTCGTGGTGTGTCGTATGGCACACCCCGATGGCCGCATTGTCGCGAAACGGATTGGTCGGTGACGGACTTGGCGTGGGTGAAGGGGTGGAGCAGTCGGCCGGAGTCACGCCGCTGACCGGGTAGAGGCCGTCGTTCGCGCCTGCGGTATCGCGACGTTCGCGCACCATCATCGACGCGATCTCGCTGATTTCGATCTCGGGCACGAGGCTGGCCGAAATGAGCGGTCGGTATTCGTAGTAGACCTCCACGAACATCGTCACGCCATCGGTTTCGACGAGTGCCTGCCGCCCCGTCGGACCGATCCCGTCGAGGTTTTCTTTCTGATCGTCGTAGGGTGAATCGTAGTCCTTGCTGCCCTTGCACCTCTGCCAGCGAATCCGAGCCTTGTTGTTCGGATTGGCGCCAGCCATCGGCTCCAGACTGGTGATGACGATCCTGCCCTGATCGTAGAGATTGAGCTCGCCGGCCTGAACCTGCGCGCCGTCCATCAGGTCGTGAATGTCGGATTCGTAGACCTTCTTGGCCTCGCGCGGCCCGCCGACGCCCACGCGCGCGGCATTATCGGCCAGATGGAGCGCCAGCTGACTCAGTCGCATCCGCACCGTGATGTAATTGGTCAGCTCGGCCCCGGTCAGGAACAGGCCCAGCAGCAAGGGCAGCGACAGCGCGAACTCGACCAGCGCAAGGCCGCTGCGATCGTGCGCAATGGTGCGCAGCCTCGCGATTCTTCTGGCCATGCCGACGATCACAGGCAGTTTCTCCATACCGGCGCGGCGTAGCTGCCCTGTTCGTTATAGGGCTGGTTTCGCAGGATGGTCGTCGCGGTGACGGACCTGGACTGCGTTCCGTTGATCATCTTCCACAGCGGAAACAGCGAATCGTAGGTGGCCGTGACCGAGTAGAGCACTGCATCTTTCGCGCCGCCCTGGCCGGCATTGCCGCCATCCTCGTCCCACACATTGTTGCCGTTGGCGTCTTCGTAGGCTTCGCCGCCGTTGCACCGTCCGTTGCCATCGCTGTCATTGAACGTTTCGGGCTTGGCAGCCTTGGCTTCGGCAAAGCTGCGGTAGAAGCGCCGGTTGGTGTCGACCTGAGCGTCCTTCACCAGCGCGTGAATCTGGGCCTCCACCTTGTCGTCCAGCGCATCCTGCACGCTGGTGGTCGAACTTGTTTCCAGCGTGGAATCGCGCCCCGCCTTTTGCATGATGCCTTCCATCACCGTTCGCAGATAAAGCGAATGGCCGATGTCGAACGCGCCCATCAGCATCAGGCACAAGACCGGCGCGACGATTGCGAATTCGATCAGGGTTGCGCCGTCACGCTCGCTTCGAAGACGGTTGAAGAATGGGCGGAGCGTCAACGCGTCAACCTCAGTTGCGAGATGTCGTCCGCGATCTTCTTGAAGGTCTGCTGAAGTTCTCCGCTATCGGCTGCATGGAAATAGTACGTTTCCGCGGTGGCGCATCTCTTCAGGCGGTTGTTGGTCGAGTTGTTGGTGCCATCGCCGAAGGACACCACCCACAAGGTGATGCCGCGCGGGGTCATGTTCTTGATCTCGTTGCACAGCGCTTCAAACCGGGCGTTCACCTGGTGATTATAGTCGTTGCCAGACGTCGTGCGCTGATCGTACCAGCCGACGCCATAGGCGGTGTAATCGTAATTGTTGGCGACCGTATCGCCATCGGTCATGAAGATCAGGTGCCGATCGATCTCGCCGCCCTTGGGCGTCAGCTCGTTCTCCGATTTGAAGATGCCGCCAGCCGAGAGCAGGCGTGCCCCCCACAACAGACCGATGTCGTGATAGGTGTTTCCGTTCGTCGAGAGGCTGTCGACATAGTCTTCGAAATCGTCCGCTTCCTTCCACTCCTGCAGCTTCTTCGCCTCGGTCGGGCAATAGCTCGACGGCTGCCCGTAATTCGTGGTCGTCCCGCTGATCCGGTTCCTCTGAAAGTCCTGCGAGCGCGTCGCATTGGTCGCTCCGCGGGTATAGATCAGGTCGGGCAGGGCAGGTGCCCAGCGCGTGGCATCATTGGTCGGCAGCAGATCGATCTGCAGATCGTAGGCGCCCGAGGGGATCGGCCAGTAATTGCCCGAGCGGACCGTCTGCCGTTCCTCGATACAGCCGGGCCAGTCGACCGTGCGGGTATCGCTGCCGTCGATGGTCACTTCGGCTCTATCGCGGTCGCCCGTTTTGAAGCCGCTGACATCTACGGAGAACTGGTCGTACGTGAGGCTCGGCGGCGTACCGGTCGCCTCGCGACGGTTGTAACGGCACCAAGTGCCGAAGAACCAGGTTCGATCGACTTCTACATTCTGGACCGTAGCGGTATTGCCCTGACCGCAGCTCTCCCAACCGGTCGTGTACCACGCGCCCCAGGTAGAAGTGCCGCCCACCGATTTGCGCGTCTGATACGAATGCGTGTCCTTGAAGTAGGACGCAGGCAACAGGCGGCCGACATTCACGTTGGTGTTGTAGGGTACGAACCCGAAACGAATCTGGACATCGCTGCTGGTGCCGCCGCTGGGCGTGCCGGTCGCGCAATTCGCGTCCGTGTCGCGCCGCGCCACGATTTCGTAGAAGCACTTCACCGAGGTCTTGAGACCGTCGATCTTCTTGGTCGACTCGCCGGGAATGTTCGAATTCATCGAGCCCGTTACGTCGAGCACGAACATGATGTCCGTATTCGGCAGCCGCATTTCCGCGTCGCAGGTGACCGCCATCGTATCGGCCTCGAAACCGAAAATGGTCATCAGGCTCATCGGGACATCGGCCGAGGCCGTGCCGGTGACCTTGCCCGCGTCTTCCGTGAAAGTGCGCTCAATATCCTCTGCGCCATAGGCTCCCGGCGCGATATTGGCATCGAAAAACTTCTCCGCGGCGCGGCGCGGGGCATAATTTGCCTGGCTCCACTGGCCACTGGCCATGGCCTTGCGACCCGCCAGCGCGCCCGCATCGCATGCGTGCTGGAGCCGCGTTTTGATGATATACATGCGGCTGATATCGACGCCGCTACCGATGATCCCGATCAGCGGGACGAGCGAAGCGGCGACGATCGCGAGGGTGTTGCCCGCGACATCGTGGCGCAGACGTTTCAGGAAACTCATGCCCGCCACTTCCTCGTCATCGAAAATTCCCGCTCCAAGCTCAGCCTTTGCTGCATGATGCGCGTAACGCGCACCTATCCGCCGCATAGTTACGCCGCGGTTAGGTAGTTTTGACCGATCGGGGTTGAAGAGCCGTTAAGACCCGCGCATTTGCGGCCTTGTGACGCGCGAGAATTCTTCCCTCAGCGAGCCCATGCAGGTCGATCCGGCGATCACGCTGGCGCTGGCCTATGCGCGCAAGGATGCGCGGCCCGTGTTCGAAGACCTGTTTGCGCTGGACCGGCGGCTCGCCGATGCGGTGCGGCAGGCGAGCGAACCGATCATCGCCCAGCTCAAGCTTGCGTGGTGGCGCGATCGCTTCGCGCAGTCGCCGTCCGAATGGCCCAAGGGCGAACCGCTGCTCGCGCGCCTCGCGGCGTGGGATGCAGATGTCTCGCAGCTTGGCACGCTCGTTGACGGGTGGGAGGCGTTGCTGGCCGAAGGCCCGCTATCGAACGATGCGGCCATTGCCTTTGCGCAGGGCCACGCAGACGCCTGGTCGGTAGCCGCTTGCGCGCTGGGTCGGGCGGGCCCGCCTTCTCCCGAACATGCGGCGCAGCTGTGGTCTTACGCCGATCTGGCGGAGCATTGCTCTTCGCCAGAGGATGCCGAGCGCGCCCGTGCGGCGGCGAGGAGCCAGAACCTTTTCGATGCGGCTTCGCCGCGCCTTCCCCGCGATTTGCGCCCCTTCGCCATCCTCGGGCGGCTGGCGCATCGTGCGATGCTCGGCGAACATCCGATGCTGTCGACGCCTGGCGACTTCCTCGCTGCCGTGCGGACGGGTATGCTAGGACGCTGATCGGGTTTCAGAGGGGACGTGCATATGAAGGGGCAGGGACTGGACCGGCTGGTGCTGGGCGCCGTGCTCGGATTGGCGCTTGCAGGCGTCGGCATGTTCTGGTGGCAGGGCAGGGCGCAGGTCGAAGAGGCCGCTCCGCCACCGCCCGAACCAACCGAAACCGCGACCGAGCCGACGCTGCCACAGGTCGATCCGGCGGACCTGACAGGTCCGGCGCCTCCGCAGGCCACCGAATTGACCCGCGAGCAACGCCGGTTTTTCCGCTACGACCGGAACCGCGACCTCAAGATCACGCGTAACGAGATGCTCTCGACCCGTAGCGATGCGTTCCGCAAGCTCGACAAGGATGGCAACAATCTGCTGACTTTCGAGGAATGGGCGGTCACCACCGCGACCAGGTTCGATGGCGCCGATGCCGATGGCGACCGCGCGCTGACGCAAGCCGAATTCGCGACCACCGCACCCAGGCGCAAGACCAGCAAACCGCGCTGCAATTGCTAGGCGGGAACAGGCTCGTTCGCCGCCAGCCATTCGCCAAGATCGGCTTTCGCGCGTGACGTATAGGCTTCCTTGCGCTGCTTCTTCTTCACCTCGTGCAGCGGCGGAAAGAGCCCGAAATTGACGTTCATCGGCTGGAACGTATCGGCCTCGGCATCGCCGGTCACATGGCTCAGCAAGGCGCCCAGCGCAGTCGTGCGCGGGGGAGGGGACCAGTTTTCGCCGCGATGCTCTGCCGCCACCATCAGCCCCGCCATGAGGCCGATCGCCGAGCTTTCGACATAGCCTTCGCACCCCGTGATCTGCCCGGCGAAGCGGATATGCGGCGCCTTGTTCAGCCGCAGCTGCCGGTCGAGCACCAGCGGCGAGTTGATGAAGGTGTTGCGGTGCAGCCCGCCGAGCCGCGCGAACTCTGCGTTCTCCAGACCCGGAATGGTCCGGAAAAGCTCCACCTGCGCACCATATTTGAGCTTGGTCTGGAAGCCGACCATGTTCCACAGCGTGCCCAGCTTGTTGTCCTGCCGCAGCTGTACGACGGCGTAGGGCCAGCGCCCCTGCGGATGCTCTTCGGTGGTGTCGTAAGGATTATCGAGCCCGACACCCTTCATCGGGCCATAGCGCAGCGTTTCGACGCCGCGCTCCGCCATCACCTCGATCGGCATGCAGCCGTCGAAATAGGGGGTGTCGGCCTCCCATTCCTTGAACTCGGTCTTCTCGCCATCCACCAGTGCCTGCACGAAGACTTCGTACTGCTCCTTGGTCATCGGGCAGTTGATGTAGTCGCCATCCTCGTTGCTGGCCTCGTTGCGCTTGTTCCAACGGCTCTGAATCCAGCACTTGCTCATGTCGATCGAGTCGCGGTGGACGATCGGCGCAATGGCATCGAAGAAGGCGAGTCGATCCTCGCCGGTCGCCTCGACGATACTCTTGGCCAGCGTTTGCGCGGTCAGCGGCCCAGTCGCGACGATCGTGAGGCCTGCGTCGGGCAAGGTATCGACCCGCTCGCGCACCACCGTGACGTTGGGATGATCGGTCAGCCTTCGCTGGACCTCGGCGGAGAACACATCGCGGTCGACGGCCATTGCGCTGCCTGCCGGAACGCGCGCCTTTTCGCCCGCCGTCATCACGATGGAATCCAGCCTCCGCATCTCGTCGTGCAAAAGGCCGACAGCATTTTTGTCGCTATCGTCGGACCGGAAGGAGTTGGAGCAGACCAGCTCGGCCAGCCCATCGGTCTGGTGCGCGGGCGTCATCTCGCCGCCTTTGTCTTCAGGAGCGCCGCGCATTTCGGACAGGCGAACCTTCAGCCCCGCCTGCGCCAGCTGCCACGCCGCCTCGCTGCCTGCGAGCCCGCCACCGATGATATGTACGTCGTATGTCATCGCGCGCACCTAGGGGTTGGGGCGGAGCTTCGCAATCGGGGCAGTCGAGCCTCCGCCACTCATCGACTTCTGAAGGCCTGTGCTCGACATCCCCCGCAACGGTTCATCGGAACGCGATTGCGTTGCGCCAATTGACTAAGCAGCCGGGCAGACCCAAGGGCGGCGACCATCGTGAAATGCCCCTGTTTCGCGATGGAAATTTGTCATACCGAGCATCATTGCTCCACGCATTGCATCACACCATCCTGACAGCCTCTCGACTGCCAGACCGAAAGGATTTCAGCATTCGCCGTCGCGCCCGCCCTCATCGCGCATTGGTCCAGCACCGCCCGTGGCTCGTCCTGAGTATCATGGCAGGCATCGCTTTCCCGTTGCTCGAGGAAACGGCGCTCGGCGGACTATGGCTGATGGCGATCAAGGCGAGTGCGGTGGGCTTCCTCGCGCTCTATGCTGCGCAACGGACCAGGGGCTTACGGGCCGCGCTGTTCGTGCTGGCGCTGGCGTTGAGCGCTGTCGGCGACGCTGCGATCCAGCTGTCTTTCGTAGCGGGTGGCGCGGCGTTTTTCGCCAGCCACATCGCGGCGATCTTCTTCTATCGGCGCTATCTGCGACCCGAGCCGAGTGTCGCACGCAAGTGGGCGACGATCCTGCTGCTGGTAAGCGTGCCCGCAGTGTCGTGGCTGCTGTCGGGCGACATCTTGATCGGTCTCTACGGGCTCGGGCTCGGCGGGATGGCGATGGCCGCCTGGCTCAGCCTGTTTTCGCAATGGCGGGTGGGACTGGGCGCGCTGCTGTTCGTCGCATCCGACTGGCTGATCTTCAGCCGCATGGGGCCGGTCGATCTCGCGCCGTTGCCCGACCTGCTGATCTGGCCGCTCTACTATATCGGTCAGCTCTTGATCGCGACCGGCGTAGTGCAGACGCTGCGACGGTTTCGCCGCTAACTTTTCGAACCGAACTCAGCTCGTCCAGCGCTTGTCGACGAGCGAGTGGCGATCCCGTCCGCGCTTCGGCTAGCTCAGCGCGAACGGGATCATCGAGATGCGAGTCTACACATCGGTCGGCGGGGGATCGTCACGATCGAGCGTGGTGTGCGGGCTCGTCGTTTGATCCTCGCGCGCCATGCGCTCGTCCATGATCGCTTCTTCGGCCGGGTTTTCGGGATCGGCATCCTCGTCGATCCGCGCGGCGCCGACGATCTGCTCGCCCTTGGCGACATCAAAGACTTTCACGCCCGACGATCCGCGACCGTAGATCGACCAGCCCTTGTGATTCTCGAATCCGCCGGGGATCAGGTGGCGGAAGTCGATCGGCAGGCGGATTAGCTTCGCCTGATCGGTCACCAGCATCAGCTGCATACCATGGCGCACCGGGAAGCTGGCCACGACCGGGCCGTTGCGGCTGGCATCGCTGGGCTCTCCGATATTGGTGAGCCCCTGGCCACCACGCCCGATTGTGCGGTATTCGTAGGCCGAGGAAATCTTGCCGTAGCCATTGGCGGTCAACGTCAGGATGAATTCTTCGTTCTCCTCCATCGCCTGCGCCTCGTCCGCGGGAAGCGTATGCTCGGTATCATTGTTCTTCCAAACCGCGCCGCGCAGGTATGCCTCGCGCGTTTCCATGTCCTGCGACAATTCGTTGAGCACCGCCAGCGACACGACCTTTTCGCCCGGCTTCAGCTTCATGCCGCGCACGCCGATGCCCGTGCGGCTCTTCGTTTCGCGCGCATCGGTGGCGGCAAAGCGGATCGCCTTGCCCGCGTCAGAGGCAAGGAAAATCTCCTGTTCCTCGTTCAGCAAGCGCACACCGATCAACCGGTCGCCGCTGCCTTCAGCGAAACCCATCGCGTACTTGCCGTTGGAGGGCACGTTGGTGAAGGAATCCATCGAGTTACGGCGGACCATGCCCTGCTCGGTCGCAAACACGATGTTGAGCGCGCTCCACTCGGTCTCGTCCTGCGGCAGCGGGAGGACATTGGTAACGCGTTCGTCCTCGCCCAGCGGCAGCAGGTTGACCATCGGGCGGCCCTTGGTGGTCGGGCTGCCTTCGGGCAGCTTCCATACTTTCAGGCGATAGACCCGGCCGGTATTGGTGAAGAACAGCACCGGATTATGGGTGCTGGTGACGAACATCTCGACCACCGCATCCTCGTCCTTGGTGGCCATCGAGCTGCGGCCTTTGCCGCCGCGCGCCTGGGCGCGGAAGGCGTGGAGCGGGGTGCGCTTGATGTAGCCGCCGTGAGTGACGGTGACGACCATGTCTTCCTGCTCGATCAGGTCTTCGTCTTCGACACCGTCCCACGCGGGCGCGATTTCGCTGACACGCGGGGTCGCGTACTGGTCGCGGATCGCCTCGAGCTCTTCGCGCATCACCTGATAGAGCTTGCGACGGTCGGCGAGGATCGAGAGATATTCCTCGATCCTGGTCGCGAGCTCTTTCAACTCATCACCGATCTCGTCGCGGCCCAGCGCCGTCAGGCGATGCAGGCGCAGTTCGAGGATGGCCTTCACCTGCTTTTCGGAGAGACGGTAGGTGCCGCCTTCCTGCTCGCTCGAAACATCTATCGCTTCGACCAGCTCGATATACTGGGCGATGTCGCCGATCGGCCATTCCTTGCGGAGCAGCTTGCCGCGCGCTTCGGCGGGGTTCGAGGCGCCACGGATGATCGCGACAACCTCGTCGAGGTTGGAAACTGCGACCACCAGGCCGAGCAAGATGTGCGCCCGGTCGCGCGCCTTGTTCAGTTCATATTTGGTGCGACGGGTAATGACCTGTTCGCGGAACTGAATGAAGGCCTGAATAATGTCGCGCAGGGCGAGAACTTCTGGACGTCCGCCACGAATTGCGAGCATGTTCGCGGGGAAACTTGCCTGCGCAGGGCTGTAGCGCCACAGCTGGTTGAGCACGACTTCGGGCGAGGCATCGCGCTTCAGGTCCACGACCACGCGCACGCCTTCGCGGCTCGATTCGTCGCGGATGTCGGAGATACCTTCGATCCGCTTTTCCTTCGCGGCATCGGCAATCCGTTCGACCAGCATGTTCTTGCCGACCTGGAAGGGTATCGAGGTCAGCACAATGGACTGGCGATCATTGCGCCCGGTCTCGATCTCGTGCCGGGCACGCATCATGATCGATCCGCGACCGGTGGTGTAGGCGGCGCGCGCGCCCGACTGGCCGAGGATCAGCGGAGCGGTGGGAAAATCCGGCCCCGGAATATACTCGATCAGCTCTTCGGAGGTTATCGCGGGATTGGCCATGAAGGCCAGACAGCCCGAAATCACCTCACCTAGATTGTGCGGCGGGATGTTGGTCGCCATGCCGACCGCGATGCCACCCGCGCCGTTGACCAGCAGATTGGGGAAGCCCGCCGGAAGAACGGTCGGTTCCTCGCGCGAACCATCGTAGTTCTCCGCGAAATCGACGGTGTCCTTGTCGAGATCGTCGAGCAGCGCATTGGCGACCCGCTCCAGCCGCGCTTCGGTGTAGCGCATGCTAGCCGGCGGATCGGGGTCCATCGAACCGAAGTTGCCCTGGCCATCGATCAGCGGGACCCGCATCGACCAGCTCTGGGTCATGCGTGCGAGCGCATCGTAGATCGCGCTGTCGCCATGCGGGTGGTAGTTACCCATCACGTCGCCGACGATCTTGGCGCTCTTGCGATAGGGTCTTCCGGCGACGAAGCCGCCTTCCTGGCTGGCGAAAAGAATCCGGCGATGGACGGGCTTCAGGCCGTCGCGCACATCGGGCAGCGCGCGGCTGACGATCACGCTCATCGCGTAATCGAGATAGCTCGTTTTCATCTCATCGACGATGTCGATGCGGTCATACTCGCCCATGGGGCTGGGCGGGCTCAGGGTGTCGGTCTCGTCGCTCAAGGAATGTCCGGTCCGTCAGTTAATCGGAAGCGTCTGTCGCGCTGTCGAGGGAGGCTAGGGGAAAGCCTCCGAAGGTGCCAGCACGCCCGCTAAAGGATGGGGATTGCGTGGGGCTTTTTCCACATTTTCCGCCGATTTAGGTGGGATTTTGCGCAGCGTTGCCATTCAACAACGGTTCAACCGCCGTTTGCCACCATCTGGACGTTCGCAAGGCACTATCCCATAGGCCCCGCGTTATCCTGATAACACATTCACAATTCGGGGTGAGCCCTCAACGGGCCCCCACAAGGAGAGATAAATGGCAATCCGCACCTTCTCGTCACGCAAGGCTTCGAAGCTGGCCATCGCCGCAGCCGTGATGAGCGTCGGCGCATTTGGCGTAACCGCTTTCGATGCCCCTGCCTTCGCGCAGAAGCAGAACGAACAGAAGCCTGAGTTTTCCGAAGGCTTCATCGAGAATTTTGGCCCGATCGATACCGCGCTGAAGGGTGAAAACCCGGACTACGCCGCGCTGCTGACCCAGACGAGAGCTGCGAAGGATTCGGTACAGACCGCCGACGACCGCTTCGTTTACGGTAGCACGCTCGAAAAGATCGGCGCCAAGATGAGCGACCCTGCGCTGCGCCGCGAAGGCATGGAAATGATGCTGGAAAGCGGCAAGGTGCCCGCCGATGCCCTGCCGCAATACACCTACATCGCCGGGCAGCTGGCTTTCAACATGGACGATTATATTGTCGCCCGTGAACGCATTCAGGAAGCGCTCGCACTCGGCTATGAAGACCCGCAGGCAGAGCGTCTGATCGCTGCCACCTATTCGCGGACCGACGATGTCGCAGGCGGGCTGGCCTATTACGCCCAACAGGTGAACGACCAGGTCAAGGCTGGCGAAAATCCCAGCGAGGACGTCCTTCGCTCGGCCTTCCAGATCGCGGCGGACAATGACATGGCGGACGATGCCGCCGCTTTCGGCACCCTGCTCGTCAAATACTATCCGAACGACGTCTATTGGGCGAACGCCATCGCAATCGAGCGCAACTACGGCAATTATACCGATGGCGAACTTCTCGACCTGCTGCGTCTGCTTCGCGAAGTCGGCGCGATGCGCAATGCGCGCGACTACACCGACTATATTGATGCAGCGGATTACCAGCGACTTCCCGGCGAGGTCGAAGCGGTTGCGCAAGAAGGTGTGAACGCGGGCCTCCTCAACACCGGCGATACCTTCGTCAAGGAAGCGCTGAGAGAATCGAAGAGCCGCGCGCCGGGCCTGCGAGCTGACCTGGCTGGGCTGGAGCGTGATGCCAAGGCGTCGGGCGCCAGCGCCAGCCTAGCGATGGCGGCGGGCAATTCTTTCCTGAACTTCGAAGATGGGGCAAAGGCGGCCGAGCTGTACGAGCTTGCTCTGACCCGCCCGGATGTCGATCGGAATGCCGCCCTCACGCGCCTCGGCATCGCGCAGGTCCATACCGGCGACTACGCCGCTGCGAAGGCGACTTTCGACAAGGTGGAAGGCAACCGCGCATCCATCGCCAGTCTGTGGGCGGCCTATGCCGCTCGCCAGGCTTCGGGTGAGGCACCTGCAACGACTGCGGCCGCGAGCTAAGCGCTCGCCATTCTGCGAATGATGCTACGGCGCGGGAGGGAAGCCTTCCGCGCCGTTTCTTTTATGTAGCGATGCCCATTCAGCGCAGACGCTTCACGTAAATCTGATTGTCGTCCCGTGTCTCGACCGCGAAATTGTCGAACGAGTCGAACATCTCTTTGAGGCTTTTGAACCCGTAGTTGCGCACATCGAAGCTGGACCGGTTGCCCGCAATCTGGCCGAGTTGGGAAAGCCGGGCAAACCCGCCATCGCCCTTCGCTTCGGAATAGGCGGCGGTAATCAGTTCGAGCAGATCGTCGTCGACCACGTCGGATACGATCGCGCTGCCCTTCTTGCGCTCGTTCGAGCGGTCGGCGGCATTGGTCGCGATCAGCTTCTTGATGTCGATGAAGCGCGTGCAGACCGACTGGAAGGCCATTGGCGTCTTCGCCTCGCCGAAGCCGTAGACCACGATCCCGTCCTGCCGCAGCCGCGTGACGAGCGGGGTAAAATCGCTGTCCGAGGTCATGATTCCGAACCCGTCGACCTTGCCCTGGTAAAGCAGATCGATGGCGTCGATGGTCATTGCCATGTCGGTGGCATTCTTGCCGCGCGTCACGTCGAATTGCTGCTGCGGACGAATGCCGAACTTGTTGGTGATCTTGTCCCACCGCGCCAGATTGTCCTTGGCGAAGTTGCCGTAGGCGCGGCGGATATTGACCTGGCCGAGCTCGGCCATGACGGTCAGCACCGGGTCGATCCCGTCGGGAGTGGTGTTGTCCGCGTCGATGAGCAGGGCGATGTTCTTGAGCGTTGCGTCTGACATGCCCTCGCACATGGGCGAGGGGAGGCGGGCTGGCAAGCCGTGGCTCGACGCTTCCGCGCACAGCGAGGGCCGCCATTGCTTCGATGCCCTACGGGCACTAAGTGGCGGGCATGAACGATCTGTCTTCCGCGCCGACCCCCGAAGAAGCCCCCGCACCGCGCCAGCGCAAACCGGACTGGATCCGCGTGAAGGCGCCGGTCAGCAAGGGCTATCATGAGACTCGCCGCCTGATGCGCGATCTGGGCCTCAACACGGTGTGCGAAGAAGCTGCCTGTCCCAATATCGGCGAGTGCTGGGAGAAGAAGCACGCCACGGTGATGATCCTGGGTGATGTCTGCACCCGCGCCTGCGCCTTCTGCAACGTTAAGACGGGGATGCCACGCCTGGTCGACCCGATGGAGCCGGAAAACGTCGCGGTCGCAGCGGGCAAGATGGGTCTGGAGCACATCGTCATCACCAGCGTCGATCGCGACGATCTGCCCGATGGCGGCGCCTCGCAATTCGTGAAGGTGATCGAGGCTCTGCGCCGCGAAACGCCAGGCACGACGATCGAGATTCTCACGCCGGATTTCCGCGGCAAGATGCGCCCCGCGATCGAAGCAATCTGCGAAGCGCGGCCCGACGTCTTCAATCACAACCTTGAAACCGTGCCGCGGCTCTACCCGACGATCCGCCCCGGCGCGCGCTACTATGCCTCGCTTCGCCTGCTCGAAGAGGTGAAGAGTCACGACCCGACGATCTTCACCAAGTCGGGCATGATGATGGGACTGGGCGAGCAGCGGCTCGAGGTGCATCAGGTGATGGACGACATGCGCAGCGCGGATGTCGATTTCATCACCCTGGGCCAGTATCTCCAGCCGACGCCCAAACACGCGAAGGTCGAGGAATTCGTCACCCCCAAGGCGTTCAACGCATTTGGCGCCATCGCGCGTGCGAAGGGCTTCCTGCAGGTCGCATCGAGCCCCCTGACCCGTTCCAGCTATCACGCGGGCGACGATTTCGCCCAGATGAAGGCCGCGCGCGAAGAACGCCTCGCACGCGAGGCCGCGCGCGCCGGAAACGCCTGATGCCCGGCATCCACCAGAAGCGCACGTTGCCCTATACGCCCGAGCAGATGTACGCCCTCGTGGCGGACGTGAAGAGCTACCCCGAATTCCTGCCATGGGTGATCGCGACCCGGATCAAGTCGGACAGCGAAACCGAAATGGTCGCCGACATGGTTGTCGGCTTCAAGGCGATCCGCGAGAAATTCACCTCCCGCGTCGAGAAGAAGCGACCCGACAGCATCAACGTCCACTATGTCGACGGGCCGCTGAGCGATCTCGACAATGACTGGGCCTTCCGCCCGGTCGAAGGCGGCTGCGAGATCGACTTCCGGGTCGACTTCACTTTCAAGAACAAGATTTTCGAAGCGCTTGCCGGGGCCTATTTCGACCGCGCTTTCCGCAAAATGATGACCGCGTTCGAAGATCGCGCCAACGAGCTTTACGGCAGCAACAGCTCCAGCGCACAAATCGTCGCCTGACGGCGTATTCCGCCCCGGCCGAGGTCGCCGAAACTCTTGAGTTCACCCTCGGGCTCGACATCCTCGCCCCGGATCGCGCGGGCGAAAACGACCGTTCCGACAGGCTTGGTCGGCGTGCCGCCGCCCGGGCCCGCGACCCCGCTGATCGCGACCGCGATGTCCGCATTGCTGTTCCTGAGCGCGCCTTGGGCCATCGCCCAGACGCAGGCGATCGAGACCGCCCCGAAAGTCTCGATAATGTCGTGCGAAACGCCCAGCTGCTCCATCTTCGCTTCGTTGGAATAGGTGATGAACCCGCGGTCGAGCACCGAGGAAGATCCCGAAATCTCCGTCAGCGCAGCACAAACCAGACCGCCGGTGCAGCTTTCCGCGAGCGCAATGGTCCGCCCGGCATCGCGGCTTTCCGCCACCACGCGGGTAGCGAGTTCGATGATGTCGGGCGGGAGCAGGGTGTCGGTCATTGCTCGTCCGGGCAGATGTTCAGCTTGTCGTCGTTATCGCTCACCAGGCTGAAGATGGTGGCGAGCAGCGGGCCGTAGTTTTCCGCAGGCAGCGGTGCGATCAGCGGGAGGATCTGCTCGATCGAGGCACAGGAGGAGGGGGTGATTTCCTCGGCGAGCATCGGTCCGATGATCGCATCGACGAACGGGCGCAGGGCCTCGTCGTCCATCTCGCCGAGCATTCCGCTCATCGCCTGATTGTCACCCTCGGCTTTCATGAAGGTCATCAAGGCCCGCCTTGCGCCCGGCCATGCCTGATCGTTCAGCGCAGCGAAGCGATCCGCAAAGCCCTCTCCATTGGCGCCCATCACAAAGCTGTCGGCAGGCAGCACATCGGAGCAAGAGATCTGCACGCCGTCCATCAACATCGGCACTGCGTAGGTTACCATATCTGCCAGGTCGTCCGATTGGACGCAGGGTGTTCCCTGTGCCATCGCGGGCTGAGCCAGCGAGACGAACGCGACGGCTCCGGCGGCGTGCTTGAACGACATCTTCATGCGAAATCTTCCCTGATAAGCGTTGCCACGGCCTGCGCGGCGATCCCTTCCTCACGCCCGGTAAAGCCGAGCTTTTCAGTGGTAGTCGCTTTTACGCTGACGGCATCCACCTGAATACCGGCAAAATCGGCGATCTTTGCGCGCATCGCATCCTTTTGCGGGCCGATCTTGGGGGCCTCGCAAATGATCGTGAGGTCGAGATTGCCGATCCGGTAGCCCGCCTCGGTCGCCAGCGCCACGGCGTGCTGCAGGAACTGGCCCGAGGATGCGCCGCGCCAGCGTTCGTCGCTCGGCGGGAAATGCGTGCCGATGTCGCCATTGCCGATCGCGCCGAGGATCGCATCGACCAGCGCATGGAGCGCGACATCGGCGTCGCTGTGTCCGGCGAGCCCTGCGGTATGCTCGATTCGCATCCCGCCCAGCCACAGGTCCTCGCCCTCGGCCAACTGGTGGACATCGAAGCCGGTGCCGGTCCGCACGGGCGCTGATTGCATCGCGAAATCCTCTGCGAATGTGAGCTTGGCGAGCCGCTCGTCGCCCGCAACGATGGCGACGTCGCCATCGGATGCCCGCAAAACCTGCGCATCGTCGGTCGGTTCGGTTGCCGCATCCCACGCGCGGTGCGCCGCGAGGATATCGGCGAAGCGAAAACCTTGCGGCGTCTGCACGCGGGCGAGGGCGGTGCGGTCTTCCTGACCCGTCATCATGCCATCTCTGGTGCGCGCGATCGTGTCGACCACCGGGAGGGCGGGAATCGCACCGGGGTGTGCGTCGAGCGCGGCGAGCACCCGGTCGATCACGGGCTGCGGCAGGATGGGGCGTGCGGCGTCGTGGATCAGGACCCGATCGGGCGTCTCGCCAACAAGTGCCTCCAGTCCGGCGGATACCGAAGCGCGCCGCGTTTCGCCGCCGTCTATGAGTATGATCGAGTCGAGTCCGGACAGCGCGTCGCGCGCCAGATCGGCAGCATCGGGCGCAATCGCGACCACCAGCGGCTCTGCGCCTGCCGCAAGCAGCGCCTCGGCAGAATGGCGCAGTACGGGCTTGCCGCGCCAGCGTACATATTGCTTGGGGATCGTTTGCCCGGCACGCGTGCCGGTACCTGCGGCAACGATAATCGCGGCGAAACGGCTTTCGGGTGCGGGGGCTGGCATCGTGAGCGAGGGCTACGCGCTTGCGGGATCGGCGGCAATCCACTATTTGGCGCGCTTCCCCATGCTTGAAGTGCCAACCCCTCCCTCGGCTCCGAAGCCGATCGCCATTGGCGACGTGCGTGTCGAAACGCCGGTCGTCCTCGCGCCCATGACCGGCGTGACCGACATGCCGTTCCGCACGCTGGTGCGTCGCTATGGCTCGGGCCTCAACGTGACCGAGATGATCGCCAGCGAGGCCGCGATCCGCGAAACCCGCCAGAGCGTGCAGAAAGCGGCGTGGGACCGGATCGAGGAGCCGGTGAGCATGCAGCTGGTCGGCTGCGACCCGGCGAGCATGGCCGAGGCTGCGAAATTGCAGGAAGGCAATGGCGCGGCCATCATCGATATCAATTTCGGCTGCCCGGTGCGCAAGGTCGTCGGCCAGCTGGCCGGCAGCGCGCTGATGCGCGAAGTGCCGCTGGCGACCAAGCTGATGGAAGCGACGATCAAGGCGGTCGATGTCCCGGTGACGGTCAAGATGCGCATGGGCTGGGACCACGCAAGCCTCAACGCGCCCGAGTTGGCGCGGATTGCCGAGGATCTGGGCGTCAAGATGATCACCGTCCACGGCCGCACGCGCAACCAGATGTACAAGGGATCTGCCGACTGGTCCTTCATCGCCAAGGTGAAGGAAGCGGTGGACATACCGGTGATCGTCAACGGCGATATCTGTTCGATCGACGATGCAGCCAAGGCGCTGGAGCAATCGGGCGCCGACGGTCTCATGATCGGTCGCGGCGCCTATGGCCGCCCGTGGCTGCTCGGCCAGGTTATGCATTGGTGGCAGACCGGCGAAAAGCGGGCCGATCCGCCGCTGAACGAGCAATATGCGGTCGTTGTTGAGCATTTCCGCCGGATGCTCGATCACTATACCCCCGAGGTCGGAGTCAAGATCGCGCGCAAGCATCTTGGGTGGTACGTGAAAGGTCTCTACGGCTCGTCTGAGTTCCGCAAGACGGTCAACTTCATCGACGATCCGGCGCAGGTGCTGGGCGAGATTGAGCGGTTCTACGAACCCTTCCTTGTCCGCACCGCCGCATAGCGGCCCCTCCCGATCTGCCTGCTGCCACGAGGCGTTGCCCATATGCGGCACGAAGTGGGACGAACAGGCTTTGTAACTTGTATTCCGGCAACAGCGATGTTGTAAGTTCGCAACGATGGCGACTGTTTCAAGAAGGACGATCCGCGGGTCACGCTTCACACGGCGTCTGGTCGTCGTGTCGCGGCGCGCCAATCTGTTCGCCTGGCTCGAGATCGCGGCCGCAGTAGCCCTCGCGATCATGATCGTCGCGACTTGGACGGCATTTTCCAATGGCGACGACCAGTCCAGCCTGCTGCCGACGCAGCAGGTTTCGATCCTGCTGGTCGGCGCACTGGTCCCCGCCATGGCGCTGCTGGTGCTGCTCGGGCGCAGGCTCGCGCTCAAGCGAGCGGCGGGCAGCACCGCAAGGCTCCACGTGCGCCTCGTGTTCGTGTTTTCGTTGATCGCCGCCGTCCCGACGCTGCTGGTGGCGGCTTTTGCCGCGGTCCTTTTCCAATCGGGCGTCGATTTCTGGTTTTCGAACACATCGCGCGGTCTGCTCGAAAGTGCCAACGAGCTTGCGCGCGGTTATTACGAACAGAATCAGGTCGACGTGTCGAACCAGACCCGCGCGATGGCGGGCGACATGCTGTCGATCCTTCAGGGGCGCTCTGGTGCGGATCTCGCGGAGCCGGAGTTCCTCGATCTCTACCGGCTTCAGGTGCAGGGGAGGGACCTCAATGAAAGCGCCATCCTGCAGGCCTTTCCGAACGGGCTCGTCACGACTCCCGTCGCCATCGGACTGGTCAGCGGGAACGAGCCCGCCGCCACGCTGGAAAAGGCGCTTGAGCAGCTCGATGCGGGCGAGATCGAGGTGGTCTTCGCCAGCCCCGAACGGATCGAGGCGGTGACTGCCATCGATCGTTCGGCCGGAATCTATCTCTACAATGCGCGCAATACCGAAGCGCTGGCCTTCAGCCAGTGGGAGAAGGCGGGCGAGGTCGTCGCCCGCTACGAAGGCCTGCGCGAACGTGCCCGTGCCTTGCAGCTGCGCTTCAACCTCGCGCTGTTCTTCGTCAGCCTTGCGCTGGTTGGCTTCGCGGTATGGTTCGCGTTGCGGTTTGCGGATCGGCAGGTCGAACCGCTGACCGATCTGGTTGCCGCCGCTCGGAAGGTGGGCGCGGGGAACTTCTCGCTCCGGGTCGAAGGGCGCACGGGCGCCGACGAGATCGGCATGCTCAACCGCGCCTTCAATCGTATGACAGCGCAGCTGGAAGCGCAGACCGACGATCTGGTTCAGGCCAACCGTCAGCTGGAGGAGCGGCGGGCCTTTATCGAGGCGGTGCTCGAATCGATGAGCGCAGGCATCGTCTCGCTCGACGAGACAGGGGCGATCCAGCTGATGAACACCTCCGCCCGCCGTCTGCTGTTCGACGATCTGAGTGAAGAGGGGCGGGGCAGGGCCTTCGCCGGGGTTTCGCCGCAGATTGCCGCGCTGCTCGATCAGGGCGCCGAAAATGGCATCGTCACGATCAACAAGGGGCCGGATCTGCTGACGCTCGCTGTGCGGGTCGCGCCTGCGACGGGCGGCCACGTCATTACCTTCGAGGATATCACCCGCCAGCTCATCGATCAGCGCCGCGCCGCATGGTCCGACGTGGCACGCCGCATCGCGCACGAGATCAAGAACCCGCTGACCCCGATCCAGCTCGCGACCGAGCGGCTGAAGCGTCGCTATCGCAAGCAGATCAGCGAGGGTGAGGAATTGTTCGACGAGCTGACCAGCACGATCGTGCGGCAGGTCGCTGCGCTGCGCACCATGGTCGATGAATTCTCGTCCTTTGCCCGCCTGCCCAAGCCCATGTTCCGGGACGAGGACGCGCTCGATCTGGTTCGGCAGGCGGTGTTTCTGCAAGAAGTCGCGCATCAGGACATTGCCTTCGGCCTCGAAACGCCGGGTGGCGAGGTTCCCCTCAGCTGCGACCGGCACCAGTTCGGCCAGGCGATGACCAACGTACTCAAGAACGCGGTCGAAGCGGTTCAGGCGCGTGCGACGGATGTGGGCGAGGGGAAGGACGAGGGCGAAGAGTTTGCGGGACGGATTGCGGTGTCGATCACGCCGGAGAACGACTTCGTCGATATCCGCATCACCGATAATGGCGTAGGGTTGCCAGCGGAGCGGGATCGGATCGCCGAACCCTATGTGACAACGCGAGAGAAGGGCACCGGGCTCGGCCTCGCGATCGTGAGCAAGATCGTCGAAGAGCACGGCGGCGAGATGAGCTTCGCGCCGATCGCCGAAGGCGGCACGCAGGTGATTCTGCGCTTTGCCCGAAATCCCGCACCCGCGACGGAAGACATGACGTCATGAGGGTTCATTTTCATACGAGGAGGCGCTGATGGCGCTCGATATTCTGGTTGTCGACGACGAGCGCGATATTCGCGATCTGGTGTCCGGCGTGCTCAGCGACGAAGGCTACGAATGCCGTGTTGCGGGCGACAGCGGCACCGCGCTGCGTCTGGTGGACGAACGCCGGCCGAGCCTCGTGCTGCTCGACGTCTGGCTGCACGGGAGCCCGATGGACGGGCTCGAAGTGCTCGACGCGATCAAGGCGCGCGAACCCGAACTGCCGGTCATCATCTTTTCGGGTCATGGCAACATCGACACCGCTGTCTCTGCGGTCAGCCGCGGGGCGATGGATTTCATCGAGAAGCCATTCGAAACCGAACGCCTCCTGCTGCTGGTCGAACGCGCGACCGAGACCGAGCGGCTGCGACGCGAGAATATCCAGCTCAAACAGGATAATGGCGGCGCAGGCGAGGAATTCACGGGCAATTCCGCACCGGTCAACCAGGTCAGGGCGACGCTGAAACGGGTCGCCAACACGGGGAGCCGTGTGCTCATCAGTGGCCCCGCCGGCAGCGGCAAGGAGGTCGCCGCGCGCCTGCTCCACAGCTGGAGCCCGCGCGCCTCCGGCGCTTTCGTGATCGTCAATTCGGCCCGCATTACCTCCGAACGCTTCGAACAGGAGCTGTTCGGCGAAGAGGCGGAAGGCAAGCTGGTTCGCGCAGGCCTGCTGGAGATGGCGGATGGCGGTACGCTCTACCTCGACGAGGTGGCGGACATGCCGCTTTCCACGCAGGCACGCATCCTGCGCGTGCTGACCGAGCAGAGCTTCGTCCGGGTCGGCGGCAACCGGCAGATCGGGGTCGACATGCGAGTGGTCAGCTCGACATCGCGCGATCTCCAGAAGGAAATCGAGGAAGGGCGTTTTCGCGAAGATCTGTTCTATCGCCTGAACGTCGTTCCGGTCGAAATCCCCTCGCTGGCGGACCGGCGCGACGACATCCCCGCGCTCGCGACCCATTTCTTCGCCCGCTATGCATCCGAGCAGGGGCTGCAACCGCCCGAGGTCAGCGAAGAGGCGCTTGCGACCCTTCAGGCCTACGACTGGCCGGGCAATGTGCGCGAATTGCGGAACGTGGTTGAGCGAACCGTGATCCTCTCCCCGCGTGACAAGATGCAGGTGATCGAGCCCGATATGCTGCCGGGTGAAATCACCGAGGGTGGGGCCAAGGGCGGAATTGGCATGTCGAGCCTGATGGGCGTGCCTCTGCGCGAGGCGCGGGAGGAATTCGAGCGTGAATATCTAACGATCCAAATCCGACGTTTTTCTGGCAATATCTCCAAAACCGCCAGTTTCATCGGCATGGAACGCTCCGCATTGCACCGCAAACTCAAGATACTGGGTATGACCGATCGCAAGGATGAAGACTGAGTTGCAGGCGTCGGGGACGCGGCGCTAAGCACCTGGAGAAGCAGAACTAGCTAGCACCGGTGGAACGCTAGGCCGCGGCAGGCATTTTTTTATGGTAAGTCCTGCCATTGCGCACCGCGCACCGGCATCCGATTTGAGCGACGCGGCACCGCTGAGGCCGCCAAGAACAGGAAATGGGTCATGCCCGAAGGAAAGACGCTCTCGATCCGCACCAAGGCCAAGCCGCTCGACGAACCGGTCGATGTGAGCGAAGACCATGACGAAGTACCGCCGCGCCCGAAAGCCAAGAAGGCTTCTCCGCCGCGCCAGTCCAATCGCGCGGAAAAGCATCCCGGCCTGCAGGATGGCTTTCTGAATATCCTGCGGCGCGAAAAGGAACCCGTGACGGTGTTTCTGGTCAAGGGCGTGAAGCTTCAGGGCATCATTACCTGGTTCGACAATTTCTCGCTGCTGTTGCGGCGCGACGGGCAATCGCAGCTCGTCTACAAGCACGCGATCAGCACGATCATGCCCGCCAATCCGATGGATGCGGAGCAGTTCTCCAACCAGGACAGCGGCAAGAAGCAGCGCCAGTTGCAGGATGTATTCCTCGGTCGTGTCAGCGAGGCCGAGGTCCAGGTTACCATGTTCCTCGTCAATGGCGTGATGCTGCAGGGCCGGATTGCGGCCTATGATCTCTTCTGCACATTGCTGGAGCGCGATGGTTACGTCCAGCTGGCCTACAAGCACGCCGTCTCCACCATCCAGCCTTCCGGCCCGGTCGATCTCAGCGACTGGGAAGGCGAGGATGATGACGACGACGACGATTGACGGGAACCAGCTAAATTTTCGATGATGATCTGCAGGGCGAGGTGACGCGTGGCGCGCGCGCCATCGTCGTATGCCCCGATATCCGTGGCCAGGCCAATGATCTGCCGGCCGATGAACGCCTGGCCGAGGCGATCGGCCTCGCCAACGCGATCGGTATCGTGGTGGCCGAAAGCTATGTTCAGCCGGTGCGCGATGTGCGGCCCGCGACGCTGTTCGGGGCAGGGCAGGTCGAGCAGATCGGCGTCGATGCCGAAATGGCGGAGGCGGAACTGATTATCGTCGATGGCGCTCTTTCGGCGATCCAGCAGCGCACGCTGGAAGAAAAGCTGAAGCGCAAGGTAATCGACCGCACCGGCCTGATCCTCGAAATCTTCGGCGAGCGCGCGGCGACGGCGGAAGGTCGGTTGCAGGTCGAGCTTGCCCATCTCGACTATCAGGCCAGCCGTCTGGTGCGCAGCTGGACTCACTTGGAACGCCAGCGTGGCGGTTACGGCTTCCTCGGCGGTCCCGGCGAAACGCAGATCGAAGCCGACCGGCGGATGATCCGCACCCGCATGAGTCGGCTGCGCAAGGAGCTGGAGCAGGTGCGCAAGACCCGTGCGCTCCACCGCGAGCGGCGCAATCGCGCACCGTGGCCGGTCATCGCGCTGGTCGGCTATACCAACGCCGGCAAGTCGACGATTTTCAATCGACTCACCGGTGCGGACGTGATGGCCGAAGACCTGCTGTTCGCCACGCTCGATCCGACCATGCGCGCCATTGGCCTTCCGGGGGTGGAAAAGGCGATCCTCTCGGACACGGTGGGCTTCATTTCCGATTTGCCGACGCAGCTCGTCGCGGCATTCCGCGCCACACTGGAAGAAGTCACCAATGCGGACCTGATCCTGCATGTGCGCGACATCGCCAATCCCTCCAGCGCGGCGCAGAAAACGCAGGTTCTCGAAGTTCTGCGGGGTCTCGGCGTGGTCGGCACGCTCGAGGAGGGGGCCGAGGACGAAGGGGAGGGCTCTGTCGTGATCCCGATCGTCGAGGTCTGGAACAAGTGGGATCTGCTCGCCGAGGACGTTCGCGAGGACCTGGCTGCCCGCGCTGCCGAGGATGAAGAAGTCGTGCCGCTCTCCGCCGAGACCGGGTTCAATCTGGAAGGACTCGAGGCAACGATCGCGAACGTGCTGACGCGCGGTGCGACCATTCGCGAATTCGTGCTTCCTGCCTCTGCCGGACGCGAGATTGCGTGGTTGCACGCGCATGGCGACGTGATCGAGGAAGAGGAAATCGATGGAGAGGGGGGTAGCGGCCCCCAGCATCGGCTCATCGTGCGGCTCGGGCCCAAGGAATTGGGCCAGTTCGAGAGTTTCGACCTAGTCTGAGGCGCGCTTTTCCGAGCGTTTTACGGCCTGCCAAAGGGCCTCCTGCGCATCGAGATCGAGCGTGGCGAAAGCGCCTTGGGCAAGCATTTCCATGCCGCGATAGCGCCGCTCGAACTTGTCGTTCGCCGCCTTCAGAGCCTCTTCGGGCTGGATACCATTTGCGCGAACCAGATTGACCGCCGCGAACAGCAAATCGCCTGCCTCTTCCTTGCGATCCGCCGGATTATCGGCCTCGGCAAGTTCGCGCGCTTCTTCGGCCAGTTTCTCCGCCGCGCCCGAGGGATCGGGCCAGTCGAACCCATCGCGCGCTGCGCGCTTCTGGAGCTTTTCTGAGCGGAGCAGCGCGGGAAGGGCGCGCGCCACGCCGTCCATCGCGCTCTGCTGGCCCTTCGCTTCACGCTCCTGCGCCTTCAGCGCCTCCCATCGGGCTTCATCCATCTGGCCATCACCAGTGCCGAAGATATGCGGGTGGCGGGCCTCCATCTTGTCCGAAATGGCGCGCGCCACATCCTCGAAGGCGAATAAGCCGCGCTCCTGCGCCATGCGGGCATGGAACACGACCTGAAACAGCAGGTCGCCCAGTTCCTCACGCAGCTCGTCCATAGCGTCGCGCTCGATTGCGTCGGCCACCTCGTAGGCTTCTTCGATGGTGTATGGCGCGATCGTGCCGAAATCCTGCGCGAGATCCCAATCGCATCCTTTTTGAGGATCGCGCAGCCGCGCCATGATGGATAACAGACGGTCGAGTTGCGAGCTTTCCGGTGTGTTCATGGCAAGAGGGCATAGGAGCGCCGTGCCCGACCGTCAGCATATCCTTTAGATGGATAATATATATTATGTAAAATAAAAGGTGTTTGTCGGGGCGGGCTCGACGCCACACTACTGGATCGTCGTCACCAGCAGCATCAATGCCGTGATGATCACGGCCCAAATCAACGCATGGCGGAGCGATGTCTTCCAGTTGAGCCGAAACGACGCGAATGCGCTCACAGCCAAAACAAGCCAGCCAACCAATGCGATGATCTGGATCACTTCGAACTGGTTCATGGCGAAACCGTTAGCCCATCATAGCCGACAATCACATTCTTCGGAACTTCGCCGCATAAAGTCCTGTAATCCATGCTTTTATCGAGATGCGTCAGAACCATCCTGCCGACACCGCAGCGCTTCGCGAGGTCGAGCGCCATGGCGAGGTTGGCATGGGTCGGATGCTCTTCACGCCGGAGGCAATCGCACACCAACAGGTCGGTGCCCTTGAATAACGCCACCATCTCTGAAGTTATTTCACTAAAATCAGTGGCATAGCCTATGGACTTCCCATCGCATCCGAAGCGGAAACCAGTGCTTTTTGCGGGGCCATGCGGCATGACCGTCCAGTCGACGGTGAAGCCAGCGAACAACCGAAGCCGGTCGAGCACTTCGAGGTTCACGATCGTCGGATAGCCATGTTCGCCTGCGAAGACATAGCTGAAGCGCGCGCGCAATCTGCGGACGGTTTCCTCCACGCCATAGCCCGGTAGTGGCCCGCTGCGTCCATATCTCAGCGAGCGCAGATCGTCGATGCCGTGACAATGATCTGCGTGGTCGTGCGTCCAGAAGACGCCGTCGATATTGTCGATGCCGCACCGCAGGAACTGATCGCGCAGGTCCGGCGGCGTATCGACCAGCACGCGGCTACCGGCATCGTTCTCGACCACGATCGCGACCCGCGAACGGCGGTTGCGCGGTTCGGAAGGATCGCACGCACCCCAATCGCCATTGATGCGCGGAACGCCGGTCGACGTACCCGTGCCGAGCAACGTGACCTTCACGCCCCTTCCCTTTGGGGCGCTTTCGTCTTGGAGAACAGATCGTGGAAATTGCGGGTGGTCTGCTCGCCCAGTTCGTCGACGCTTGTGCCACGCAATTCGGCCACGAATTGTGCGGTATTGGCGACAAAGGCGGGTTCGCAGGTCTTGCCGCGATGCGGCACGGGCGCAAGAAACGGACTGTCGGTTTCGACCAGCAGGCGATCCGCTGGGATAACCTTGGCAACCTCCTGCAGATCCCTGGCGTTCTTGAAGGTGACGATCCCCGAAATCGAGATCGACAGGCCTAGTTCGAGCACGCGGCGACCGAACCCGGCCGAGGCGGTGAAGCAGTGGATCAGCGCGGGGTAAGCCCCCTTCCCCATCTCGTCTTCGAGAATGGCGGCAGTGTCGTCCTCCGCGTCGCGCGTATGAATGATCAGCGGCAGTCCGGTCTCGCGCGCCACATCGATATGCATGCGGAACAGCGCCTGCTGTACGCTGCGGTCGGACTTGTCGTAATAATAGTCGAGGCCTGTCTCGCCGATCCCGACCACCTTGGGATGACGCGTCGCCTCCAGCAGCGTTTCGCGCGCAAGATCGGCATGATCATCGGCGTTGTGCGGGTGGATGCCGACGCTCGCCCACACATCGGTTTCGCGCGCGGCAGTGGCGACCACCTGGTCCCACTCGGCCTGCTTGGTCGAGATGTTGAGGAAGCCCTGCACGCCCGCATCGCGCGCGCGCGCCAGAACAGCATCCTGATCTTCGACCAGGCCTTCGTATTCGAGATGGCAGTGGCTATCGATCAGCATCAGCGGGCCTCCCCATCTTCCGCAGGCGTCTCCGGCAATTCCAGCCTCGGGAACAGCGGATCGGGCTTGGGCACGCGATATCCGGTCTTGATCAGCGCGCCGTACCAGCCTTCGTCGGCCAGATCGGCGTGGGTGCGCGCGTCTTCGGCAATTCCGAGCATGGTGAGCAGATGGCCCGCCTTCTCCGGAATGACAGGCTGGATCGCGATGGCGAGGTCGCGAAGCGCGATGAACAGCGTTTGCAACACGGTGCGCATGCGATCCGGATCGGTCTTCTTGAGCGCCCACGGAGCCTGTTCGTCGACATACTGGTTGCAGGCGTAAACCGCCTTCATCCACGCATCGATACCGACCGAGAATGCCAGCTTTTCAAACTCTTGTGGTAAATACTTGCGAACGGCATCCTGCACCGTCTTCAGCAGCGCCTTATCGTCGCCGTTGGGATCATACGCGCCCAACTCGCCATCGAGATTCTTGGCGATCATCGAGAGCGTACGCTGCGCCAGATTGCCGAAGCTGTTCGCCAGTTCCGCATTGGCGCGGGTCACGATCGCCTCGGGCGAATAGCTGCCGTCCTGACCGAAAGCGATTTCGCGCATCAGGAAATAGCGCAGGGCATCGACGCCGAACTGGTCCGCCAGCACAGTCGGATCGGTGACATTGCCGAGCGACTTGCTTTCCTTCTGCCCGCGATTGAGCAGGAAGCCGTGGCCGAACACCTGCTTGGGCAGCTCCACGCCCGCGCTCATCAGGAAGGCGGGCCAATAGACCGTATGGAAGCGGACGATATCCTTGCCGATCAGGTGGAGGTCGGCAGGCCAGTATTTCCAGTCCGCGCCCTCTTCCGGATATCCAAGGCCGCTGATGTAGTTGGTGAGCGCGTCGACCCACACATACATCACGTGGTCCTCGGCGCCGGGCACCTGCACGCCCCAGTCGAAACTGGTCCGGCTGACCGAAAGATCGCGCAGCCCACCCTCGACGAAGCGCATCACTTCGTTGCGGCGACTGTCGGGCTGGATGAAGTCGGGCTGCGAGGCGTAGAGGTCGAGCAGCTTGTCTTGGTACTTCGACAGGCGGAAGAACCAGCTTTCCTCCTTGGTCCATTCGACCGGCGTACCCTGCGGGGAGAGCTTCTCCCCCTCTTCCCCTTCGACCAGCTCCTTCTCGTCATAGAAAGCTTCGTCGCGGACCGAGTACCAGCCTTCGTAGCGGTCGAGATAGAGGTCGCCGCGCTCTTCCATCTTGCGCCACAGCGCCTGGCTGGCGGTGTGGTGATCGGGCTCGGTCGTGCGGATGAAGCGGTCGTAGGAGATGTTCAGCAGGTCGAACAGGCGCTGGAAATGCGCGCTCATCTCGTCGGCGAGTTCGCGGGGCGTCTTGCCCTCGTCCTGCGCCTTGCGCGCCATTTTTAGGCCATGCTCGTCGGTGCCGGTCTGGAAGCGAACATCGCGGCACTTGAGCCGCTGGAATCGGGCGATGACATCCGCCGCCACGGTCTCGTAGGCATGGCCGATATGCGGCTTGCCGTTGGGATAGTGGATCGCGGTGGTAATATAGTAAGGATCAGCCATTGGCGGGGGCTCTATGCGTGGCAGCCGAGGCGAGCAAGGTGCCGATTTCCATTGCGAGGAAACCGGGGTCGAAATTGTAGCTTTTGGCCTGCCCGGAAATGGTGACGAGCCGCGAATGCGCCTCGACCAGCGCAGGGATGTGAACGTGGTCCAGCTGTTCCAGTCTTTGTGCCAGCACCGTGCGCGCCAGATCGAGCGTGGTCGCGAGCCTGTTGCGGTCTGGACGCGCCCCGATTTCCTCGCCCAGCTTGCCGCGCAGCACGAAGTCGGGGTCGCCCTCCATCACGATACGCCGCATCAGCGCTTCTGCGGGCCCGAGCTCCTGCTCGAGGAACATGAGCCCTGCCCCCGGCGCACCACCGCTGGCCCGCGCGGCAAGCGCGATATCGGCAGCGTCGGCTATGTCGGTCTGGCTGCGCAGAACCTCCTCGACCTGCGAGGTCGGCAGCGCATTGAAGCGCAGGATGCGCGCGCGCGAGCGAATGGTGGGTAGCAGCAGGCCGGGACGGTGCGTCACCAGCAGGAAGAACGTGCCCTGCGGCGGTTCCTCGAGGCTCTTCAGCAGAGCATTGGCTGCATTGCGCTCCAGATCGTCGGCCGGATTGATGATGATCGCGCGCCGCTCGCCCAGCGTCGGGCGGGTGTTGAGCCGCGCCTGCATGCTTCGCACCTGCTCGATCGCGATGTTGCGCTTGGTCTCGAAAGCTTCGCCCTTCTCGGCCTTCTTCGCTTCCTTGTCGTCCTTGGGCAGGTGCGTCAGCAACTGGACGTCGGGATCGTTGTCGGACACCGGGGCGTCCCGGCCCATCGCGACGAGTTCGCGGGCGGCGGCGAGGGCGAATTCATGCTTGCCCAGCCCCTTGCGCCCGGCAAGAATCCACGCATGATGCATTCGGGGGCTGGCGAGTGCTGCGCGCCATTCGCGCCATTGGGGCGCGTTCGCCCCGGTCACGTCTCCACGCCAAGCAAGGGTTCGACCTGGCGCATGACGGCTGCATGCACATCGTCTGCGCTGCCCGAGGCATCGATCTGCACGATGCTGTCGTCGCCCTGCGCGAGCCCTGCGAAACCGCGCGCCACATCGGCGTGGTACTTCGCATTGCGTCCGCCGATCGCGTCGGCCTCGTCCCCGTCGCGCATCCGCAGTCTCTCGGCGACATCATCTCCGGGGGCTTCGAGCAGGATGGTCCGACACGGAGCCAGTCCACCGCTGCCAATCCGGTGGAGCGTGCGAACTTCCTCGTCGCCCAGCCCTCCGGCAAGGCCCTGATAGGCGCGGCTCGACAGGACGAACCGGTCGCACACGACCCATTTGCCTGCCATCAGCGCAGGCTTGATCGCCTTGGCCACATGGTCCGATCGTGCGGCCGCGAACAGCAGCGCCTCGGCCTGTACGCCCCAACCCGTTCCCGGCGGTTCGAGCAGCAGCTTGCGGATCATCTCTGCCCCGCTGGTCCCGCCCGGCTCGCGCGTGAGGACGGCCTCGATGCCACGCTCTGCCAAGGCAGCCACCAGTCGTTTGGCCTGGGTGGATTTGCCCACGCCCTCCCCACCTTCCAAGGCGATGAAACGAGCTTTGAGCGAATGGCGTGTCGAGGTTTCGTTCACCGGAAGAGCCCTTTGAAGCCATTGGCGATCCGGCGGAAAACACCCGCTTCCTCGACATCGCGTGCGGCATAGAGCGGCAGGGTCGAGCGCTCCATACCAGGCACCGCGATCACCAGCGTGGCAACTGCCTCGCCCTTGGCAATCGGTGCGCGCAGCGGGCCGTCATAGCGCACGGTCAGCGTCGGCTTGGCATTGTCGCCCCGCGGCAAGGCCACGCGAATATCCTGTGCGGCAACCAGTGCCAGCTCGTCCGTCACCCCGTTCTGAACCAGCGCCACCGCTGCAGCCTGGCCCTTCTTTGCCAGAAGCTGGCTGTCGAAGGCTTCGAAACCCCATTCGATGAAATCGCGCGAAGCACGGTTGCGTTCGCTCGCGCGATCGGCGCCCGCGACCACCATGACCAGGCGCCGCCCGTCGCGTTCCGCGGTGCCGAGAAAGCCGTAACCTGCCTGATCGGTATAGCCGGTTTTCAAACCGTCCGCCCCATCGACCCTGCCGGTGATCGGATCGTGATTGTCCTGCGCGATGCCATAGGCCTTGAGGCCGGATCGTCCGTAATAATAGCCGAACAGCTGCGGATGGCGACGCAGGATCCGCTCCGCCAGACGCCCCAGATCGCGCGCGGTGGTGAAGGTGCGGCCTTCATCCGGCCAGCCATTCGGCGTGCTGAAGTGACTATCGTGCATACCGATCGCTTGCGCGGTGGCATTCATCCGATCGGTCCACTCGGCAACGCTGCCCCCGCCGCCCTCGGCCAGCACGACCGATGCGTCGTTTGCGGAGACGGTGGTGATCCCGATCAGCAGCTCGTTCACCGTAGGGCGCGCCCGGGCTGGCAGGAACAGGGTGCTACCCTTCTGGTGCCATTCCTCGAAGGTCTCGTCGCGATAGGGCATGCGCTGGTCGCGGCGCAGTTTTCCACTGTCCAGCATGTCGAACGCGACCAGCGTGGTCATCACCTTGGTGATCGACGCCGGGACGAACCGCCGGTCTATGTCACGGGCATACAGCGTCTGGCCGCTGGAAAGATCGATCAGATACGCGATCGGTGCCTGCTCGGGCGTAGGCGGCGTGGGCCGGGCATAGAGTGTTGTCGGCACCAACAGCGCCAGCGCGGCCACCATCGAGGCGGGAATACCCGCCCTATGGTGTCGCTTCACCCGTCGTGCCTGCAATGTCGCTGCTCCTGCTTCGGCCCGTGTGGGGCCCACCGCCCGGCGATGGCAGGCGGCTAATCGCTCGTGTCTATATAGGCATCCCTATAGCCGGAGCTGCGGGCCTTGGCGAGGGCAGCCTCGGCTTCTCCACGGGTGGCGTAGGGGCCCATCCGAACCCGGAGATACTCGCCCGACCGCACGACGAAGCCGCTCAGATCGTCGGCCGCGTCTATCGCATTGTCTCTACCCGAAAAAGACGCGACCTGAATGACGTAGCGGCCGGCGCGTGCCGCTGGCCGAGCCGCCTGAGGGGGCGCCGCCCGTGGGGCCGGCTGCCGGGTTGCAGGCATGCGCGCGACTTCGACCGGAGCGGGCCGACCACTCGCCCCCGTCGGCAACTCGCCGATCGGAGCCAGTGCATAGGATGGCCGAGTCGGCGGCGCTGCCTCGTAGTCTTCAAAACTATCCGCGACGGCTGTCGAAGGGCCGGGCTCGATCTCCGCGAACGCTTCATCGAATTGCCCGGGCCTGCGTGCCGAGGCGTTGGGCCCCTGCGAAGCGAGGCTGGCCGAACCTGCAGCCGGAAGCTGCTTGCGCAGCACCGAGATCAGCGTGTCGGGCGTATCGAGGCGGTCGCCTGCCGGTCTGCCGGAGCGCAGCGCCGCACGCTCGAACTCGGGCGGATTGACGCGGCGGATCCGGACCGGAGCCCCCTCGCCCAACCCAAGCTCTCGCGCCGCACCTTGCGACAGCCCGACGATCCGGCTCGTGGTCATGGGCCCGCGGCGTTCGACGCGGGCAAGGATGGTCCGCCCGCTATCGAGCGAGGTCAGCTCGACATAGCTCGGCAGCGGCAGTGTCTTGTGCGAGACGGTCACTCCGCGCGCATCGATCATGTCGAGCGTGGCGTAACCGACCGCATCGTAACTCAGCAGATCGGCAGGGACGAAAGTTTGCCCGTCGACCAGATAAGGCTCACCCAGCACCTGCGGATAGTCGGCCTGAGGGCCGTTTACCGCCGAATTGGGCGTGGGGCGGGCCTGCTCGACCGCGTAATAATCCGATGCAGGCGCAAGATCGTAATCGCCCGATCCGCCCGCACAGGCGGATAGCGATGCGAGCAGCCCGAAAGCTATCGCAAACTTATGTACACTACCGGGCAATCTCATCGGCTAGCAGCCCCACACTCATCGCGTAGTAATTGGAGCAGTTATATTCGAGGATAACGCGATAATTTGAGGTTAACAGCCAGGCAGGATTTCCCGGCCCGTCGGGCTGGAACAGGCTGACCAGAGTGTCGGACGGCAGGCTGTTATACGGCGTCACGCCCAGATCGCGCCATTCGGCCACGGTCTTCCACTGGCTGTGCCGCTCGTGGACGCGCGGGCAGACCGGTGCGACCAGTTCGGTCCGATAGGCATCGACGTTGAAGCCTGAAGGCACGCTTGCCCTCACCCCCCAAGGGATGCCGGGCCGCCAGCCCGCATCCTGGAAATAGCGGGCAATGGACGCCATCGTATCAGCCTGGTTGGTGAAGATGTTGGCCATCCCATCGCCATCGCCATCGGTGGCGAGACGCAGATACACGCTCGGCAAAAACTGCGGATTACCGAAGGCTCCGGCCCAGCTGCCCACCAGTCGGTCGCGCGAGTAGCCTTTGTCGGCCACCTTCAGCAGCGCAATGAACTCGCTTTCGAACAATTCGCGCCGACGCCCTTCCCACGCCAGCGTGGCGAGCGACCGCGAGAGGTCAAAATTGCCGCGATAGCCGCCGTAATTGGTCTCGTGCCCCCAGATCGCGATGATAATTTCGGCAGGAACGCCATATTGCTGGCGGATCGGACCGTGGAGCCGCGCGGTTTCGTTGTAGACCGCGCGTCCGCCATTGATCCGAGCCGTGTCGACATGCCGGTCGATGTAGCGTTGCAAGGGCGGATAGCCGGGCGACGAGGACGAACCGGGCTGGCTCTGATCGAGCTCGATCACGCGCGGGTTGGGCGTGAGACCCTCGGTCATCCGCGCAATCGTCGCCTCGCTCACGCCTTGCGCCCGCGCCTTGGCGATGACGAGCTGCATATAGGCATCGAACGGCATGTCCTGCGCCGCAGCGGGCGCAGCGGATATCGTTGCAGTGGCGAGGCACGCCGCAAGGGCGATCATTTGGCGTGAAAATCTCATGGGTGGGATATCTGTCACAACCAAGGTTGCTCGCCAATGACTTACCGTGGTGAATTGCGCTAAGCGTGCCTGTGCGTGACAATTGCGGGTCGAAGCGTTAGCCGGCTTCGCGGCAAGGACAGGTGGCCGAGTGGTTTAAGGCAGCGGTCTTGAAAACCGCCGTGGGTTTACGCTCACCGTGGGTTCGAATCCCACCCTGTCCGCCAGCATCCCATATCGATTGAGAGAGTTTTGGCGCGAAACGAATGCGGGGCCGCAGCTCGCCTTGACGAACAGCGGCCCCGCAACGGGTCCTGCGACCCTGATCGGCTCCTAGAACGTTACCCGGGCCCGCAAGCCGTAGGTCCGTGCATCGTTAAGGAAGCGGATGTTGAGCGACGAGCCAACCAGCGCTTTTTGCGACACTTCCTCGTCGAGGAAGTTGCTTGCCCAGGCTTCCAGCCGGAAGTTTCCGACGGTGTAGCCCGCACCCAGGTTGAGCGTCACGAAGCCAGGCTGGCGATCGGGGAAGCCGGCCTCCAGTGCAGTCTGGCGCGTCCCATCGAGGAAGACGATGTCATTCTCGTTGAACTGGGTGAGGAAGTACGACGATCGATAGTTCAGCAGCGCCTGCCAGTCGAACCGTCCCGGACCGACATTGAACCACTGCGATAGGCGCGCGCTCACGTTCATTTCGGACGCCAGCGGCAGGCGGTTGCCGACCAGGCTCGTCAGCGGCGATTCGCCCCCGGCGTCGAAGTCCTGCGCCCGGGCATCGGCGACGACGCCCTTGGTGATCTTGGTGTCGAGATAGGCTGCGTTCAGGTCCAGCGAGTAGTGGGCAGGCAGTCGCAGTTTCAGCTCTGCCTCGGCGCCGTAGATGCGCGATTCGCCGATGTTGCGGTTGACCAGCGAGTAGCCATTACACACCGGCGGGGTCTGCGTTTCGTCGAGGTTGATGCAGGTCAGATCCTGGAAAACCTGATCGGTATAATCGTAGTAGAAGCCGGTCAGGTTGAAAATGTGACGCCGTCCGAACGCATCGAAGCTGTTGCGACTGCCGGCCTCGTAAACGATCAGCGATTCCGGGCGGAAGGCTTCGGGAATCGTCGATCCGTTGAAGCTGTCGTTGAAGCCGCCCGATTTATGCCCGGTCGAAACCTTGGCGTAGAGCATGTTGTCCGGGCTGATATCGAACTCGACGCCGGCCCGCCAGTCGACAAAGTCGAACGCAGACTGGCCGACCTGCTGGTCGGGGATCGTCAGTTCGACGAAGCTGAAGCCGCCGTTGAAACCGGTCGGGCACTCCACGAAGCCATTGTCGATATCGGGACGGTCGATGCAGGTGCCATTCGGGTTGGTGCCGTTTGCAATCGCACCGATCTGATCGATCAGCGTATCGCGAAGACCGGGCGTGAGAATGCCTTCTACCAGAAACTGCGCGCGCCCCTGCGGGGTGTTGATCCCGCTGACGTCGAAATTGGGTCGATCGAGCAGCGCGGGGCGGAACTCTTCGGTCCCCAGACGCGTGCCGAAGCAGCACGAGAAATTCTCCCCGCCCAGCGTGAGCGCCCAGTTGCCGCCGATGCCATAGCGCGACTTTTCTTCTTCGGTATAGCGCAGCCCAGCGAAGACACGCAGGCGATCGGTGACGTCGTAGGTTCCGTCGGCGAAGAACGCGTAGCTCTCGCCATCGACGTCCGGCATCGTGAATTCGGTGCCCGAATAGCAGCAGTAGCCCCGATCGGCGAGCGCCAGATAACCGACCTGCTGGTCTTCCTTGAAGTAAAACCCGCCTGCATTCCAGCGGAGGCGCTGATCGTCGTTGGCAGAGAGGCGCAGCTCGTACACCTGGCTCTGGGATCTCGACTGCCAGAAGTTGTTCGAGAAGTTGTCGTATTCGACCGCGTCCAGATCGCGGCCGGGATAGGCGATGCCTTCGCTGCTGGCGTTGGCCTGATAGAAGTCGACCGAGCGATAGCTGCCGTTCAGTTCAGCGGTGAAGGTGCCGAAATCGTAGGCCAGCGTGCCTTGCACACCCCACAGCTCGTTCTCCATGTCGCCCTGCATTCCGCGATAGACGACGTCCTTGATATTGAGCTTGTCGGGCCGCAATCCGGTGGCCTGAACGGCCGAGAAGATGTTCGCGCCGGGATAGCCGGTACCCGTTTCCTTGCCGTAGTCGCCCACGATCGAGAGGCTGAGCCGGCTGCTGGGCTCCCACAAGAGCGAGAGGCGACCGGCATAGTTCTCTTCCAGACCTGCCGGCTTCAGCTTGCGCGCCTCCACACCGGTCGAGGCGTTGCGGAAGCCAAAGTCGCGATTGATGTAATATCCGGCGGCGCGCATCGCCATGGTATTGCCCAGCGGGATATTGAGCGCACCTTCGGCGCCGTAGGACCCGCGATTGGCGACTTCTGCCTGTGCATAGCCGCTATATTCGCCGAGCCGGGGCTTGGCGGTGATGATGTTGAGCGTTCCGGCAAGCGCGTTGCGCCCGTAAAGGGTGCCCTGCGGTCCCTTGTTCACCTCGACCCGCTCGAGGTCGTAGAACATCAGGCCAAGCCCGCGGGGGCGCGGAATGTAGACACCGTTGAGGTGCGGTGCGGCGCCCGGATCGCCCAGCTCGGTGTTGTTCGCGGAGCCCACCCCGCGAATGAAGATCTCGACGTTGCCTTCCTGATTGGCGATGCTCAGCCCCGGCACCGCAACCTGAAGCTGGCGCAGTTCGCTGATCCCGTCCTGCCGCAACTGGTCTGCATCGAGGGCCTGAACCACCCCTGCCACATCCTGCATGCTTTCTTCGCGGCGGTTCGCGGTAACGATGATGACATTGTCATCATCATCCGGATCCTGCGCGGTGGCTGGCGTCTGATCGTCTGCCGCAGCCGTCTGGGCGTGCGCTGGCATGGCGGCGACGGAGCACAGCAGCATGGTGGTGAACGTCGCGGCAAAATTTGCTTTGGTCATAGTGTCCTCCCCTACGATCCGTCTTTGCGGATTGCGTTTATTGACATGTGAGTTGGCCGCCCGACGGCGAGACGATACGTGCCGACGAGAGAGTGAGGTCGAGCTGGCCCTCGGTGACCAGCATCAACGGCGCTTCGACACGGCCCATGTCGACGCCCGCTTGTTCAAAACAGCTCAAAGGCAGCGCAAGGCGGGTCCACTGGCCTCCTTGTGCCGCTCGCGAGAGGACGGTGCCGAACGGGAAACCGCCCATGCACCCATCTCCGCAGGTCATCAGCAGATTGACGTCCGCCGTAGGTGCAGCATTGACCTTGAAGACGAGCTCGAGGGCGAGATCGCCGTTGGTCTGCCGCAGCATGTCGATCGGGCTGTCCTGCACGATCGCAGCCACCGCCTTGCCCGCGCCGCTAAAGCGCAAGCGTACCGAATCTTCCTGCGCCTTGTGGTCTGCGCGCTCCATCGTGATGAGGTCGGGCCCCGGATTGGTCGCAAGAGCACCCGGGGCGCCGATCAGCAATTGCCGTCCTTCGCCAGCGCGCCCGGCAGCAAACAGCACGTTGGTATCGACCGGCGCGGCGGACGCGCGATCCTCCGGCAGCTGTGCGAGATCGCCGGGTTCGTCGCTGGTCAGGCCAAACCCGTAGGGGAACAGCGGATCGTAAATTGCATCGCCCACGTTCAGCGCGGTCTGGTCGCTCGATTTCGGCCAGCTATAGGGCAGCTTGCCGGTGAACTCCGCCTCGCCGAACAGCACATCTGCAACGCCGCCACCCTCTGACCCCGGGAGCCAGGCGGCTACGAATGCGTCCGACGCGTTAATGAAGGGGTTCGCCCACATCGCGCGCCCCGACAGGAACACCGATACCGTCGGAATACCATCGGCCTGGAGGGAGCGAAGCAGCGCCAGGCTCTCTGCATCGTCGTAACCGACATCGGGCCGGTCGCCCTGAAATTCGGCATAGGGATCTTCGCCGAACACCACGATCGCGACGTCGGGTTTGCTGGAGAAAGAACCGTCGGGCGAGAGCGTGGCGGTTCCGCCCGCCTGCTCGACCGCTTCCTCGATACCGCCCCAGATGGTCTGCGCGTTGGGAAAGTCCGACCGTTTCGTGCCGGTGCCCTGCCACGTCAGTGTCCAGCCACCGGTTTGCTTGGTAACATTGTCCGCCCCGTCGCCCGCGACCAGCACGTTGGCGCCTGAGTCGAGCGGAAGCACGCCGTTCGCGTTCTTGAGCAGCACCAGTGATTTGCGCACCGCCTCGCGCGCAACCGCGCGATGTTCGGCGCTGCCCAGTCGCTCGAATTCGCCCGCATAGGGCCGCGACGAAGGCTTGCCTGCCTCGAACAGTCCGGCGCGCAGCTTCACGCGCAGGATGCGACGTACGGCATCGTCGAGGCGATCCATCGAAAGCGTGCCGTTACGCGCATTTGCCAGCGTGGACTGATACAGCCCCTTCCAACTGTCCGGCGCCATGAACATGTCGAGCCCGGCATTCACCGACTGCGGGCAATCGGTCGCCGAGCAACCCGCGATCTGGCCGTGGCCGTTCCAGTCCCCGACGAGGAACCCGTCGAAATTCCAGCGGTTCTTGACCACGCCAGTCAGCAGCGACTCGTTGCCGTGCATCTTCGCACCGTTCCAGCTCGAGAAGCTGACCATGATCGATTGCACACCGGCTTCGATCGCCGGGAGGTAGGGCGGGCTGAACAGGTCGCGCAGCCCCTCCTCGTCGATCCGTGCGTCGCCCTGGTCCTTGCCGCCAGCAGTGCCGCCGTCACCGAGGAAATGCTTGGCGGTCGCGACGATATGAGGGCCGCGAAGCCAGTCTTCGTCACCGATCTTGCCCTGCAGCCCCTCGATGATGGGCGCGGCATAGGAGGTCGCGATTTCGGGCGTTTCGCCGAAGCCTTCGTAAGTCCGGCCCCAGCGATCGTCGCGCACCACCGCCAGTGTCGGGGCGAAGGTCCAGTCGAGTCCGGTCACCCGCATCTCGATCGCGGTAATCTCGCCGATACGGCGCATCAGCTCCGGATCGCGCGCCGAACCCAGACCGATATTGTGCGGAAACAGCGTCGCACCCACGATGTTGTTGTGTCCGTGGACCGCATCGCTGCCCCAGATTACCGGGATGCGCGGCAGGTCGCCATCGCGCTTCATCGATGCGGCATAGAAGTCGTCGGCGGCCTTCAGCCAGCGCTCGGCGGGAGCATTATATTCCCCGGTAGGCGTGGAATTGCCGCCATTGAGGATCGAACCGAGGTAAAACCGGCTTACATCGGCGGGCGTTACGCTTCCGATATCGGCCTGGATGATCTGGCCGACTTTCTGTTCGAGCGACATTGCTGCGATCAACGCGTCGATCCGCTGCTCGACCGTTTCATCAACCTCGATCGGAGCGGGTTGCGAGGGCCACTGCGATGGGTCGGCAACGGCCTGTGGATTGGGCTGTGCCGTGACCGGACCGGTTGCCAGCCCTGCGCACAGTGCGACCGAAATTGCTCCTGACATGAATGTAGCTCTGCGAAGCCGCACCGGATCTCCCTCCCAAATCAGACAACGTTTACCGTTGTTCCTGACAGCGTTTACCGTCGACCATTGGAACGAGTCAAGCGGCGTGCCGAGCAAGCGCGTCGACAAATGCCGCCAATCGGGCTATCGGCGCGCTTTCTTGGAGATTCAGCTATTTCTAAGCGATCTACGATCACCGACGTCGCCGAGCTCGCCGGTGTATCGATCAAGACGGTCTCACGTGCGCTGAACGGTGCGCCGCATGTCAGCGCAGATGCCCGCGCACGGGTGCAGGCGGCGGCGGACGAACTCGATTACCATCCCAACATCGCGGCGCAGAGCCTGATCGCGCGGCGCAGCTTTCTGATCGGGCTGACCTACGAGCGCCCCAGCCCCAGCTATGTCGTCGAATTGCAGAACGGCGCGCTCTCGCGTCTCGAAAATTCGCGCTTCCGTCTGGTAGTGCTGCCATTTCGCGACGTCGCCAATCGCCAGGACGAACTGGGCCGGCTACTGATGCGCGCGGGACTCGACGGCGTGGTGCTCGCCCCGCCCGCCTGCGATCAGGACCAGCTGCTGGCGATGCTGGACAGGCAGAAGCTGCCCTACGCACGGATCACTCCGCATCGCGAGATGGACCGCGGCATCGTGGCGGCCATGGACGAGGTCGCTGCCGGACAGGCGATCGCCGCGCATCTGCTCGAACTCGGGCACCGGCACATCGGCATCATCATGGGCGATCCCTCGCACGGGGCCAGCTCCGCCCGAATGGAGGGCTATCGTCGTGCCTTTGCAGAAGCCGGGGTCAGCATCGATGATGGTTTGGTCGTCACCGGCGATTTCACCTACGAGATCGGGTACAAGGTCGCTGCGGAGCTCCTCAGCCGCACCCCTCGCCCGACCGCAATCCTCGCGCAGAACGATGACATGGCGGTTGCCGCCATGGCTGTCGTACGCGAAGCCGGGCTATCCGTACCGGTCGACGTCTCGATCGCCGGGTTCGACGATTCCGAAGTGTCGCGCACGGTCTGGCCGCAACTGACCACCGTGCGCCAGCCGGTGAGCGAGATGGCGTGGGATGCGACCGATCGGCTGATTGCCGCGCTGGAGGCGGACCGCAAGAAAGGCGGAGGCGAAGAGATCGCCCAAACGCCGACCCGGATGGGTGCCCACGGATATAAGCTGTGCGTGCGCGGCTCCACGGCCCCGCCGGGCTAGTTCTCGTCCAGCGGCGGCACCGCATTGCGAATCAGCTCGCGAGCCTGCTCGGGAAACCAGCCGCCAGCACGCGGCGCGACCATGCCGCGCTCGGGATCGGTCGGGCCGGCGGTTCCGCGATAGCAGTGTCCGTCTGATTCGCCGGGGATCTTGATCCAGAGAAACGCATCGACATAGGCGCTGCCCGTGTCGAGCGTTGGCCGCCTGCCAAGCCCGCGATCGGGCGGATTGCACCAGATTTCGGCATCGGCATATTTGCCTTCCGGTGGGTCCCACGATCCCGTGCCATTGCGGCTCGTATCGATGATTGCGTGCTTCTGCGCCGCTGGATTTCGCGCCATCCGGGCACTGGAGAACAGCGCATCGTAAGCTGCATCGGTCGCCCCCCATGAGGAGGTGTCATCGAAATCTGCCGGACGGTACTGGCTGGGACATTCGTCAGGCTGAATCTTGTCGGCCGTGACGAGGGCGAGGCAATCGCTGATCCAGCGCGCATAATGGAGCAGGCGCGCGTCGCTTTCGAAGTTCGAAACGTTCAGGAAATAGCCGTCGGCCCGCGCGACGTTCGCACGGATCAGGCGGCTCGCGGCTTCACCGGGAGCGAGCCAGCCGCTGCCCGTCCCGTCGAGATAGATCCGCGCGTTGGGCAAGGCGGAAAACGTTTCCACCGCCGCACTCAGCTGGGTAAAGCGCTCATCGGCAGCTTCGCCATCTTCGCCGCCTTTCGGTCGGCAATTCTCCAGCTCGCCATCGAGCGTGCGGTACCAGGGGATAATGCCGAGGCTGTCGGGCTCGATCACCACGAGTGCCGGATGCTCGCCGATGCCGGCCGCAAAACCTTCGATCCAAGCGAGATAGTCGTCGGTCCCTTTCGCTCCGCCCGAGGAATAGAGCGCGCAGTCGCGCCCGGGGATGTTGTAGGCAACCAGCACGGGCATCTCGTTGCGGGCGGCGGCGGCCTCCACCAATCGCGCGACCTTGCTCTCCACCTCGGCTGGCGTCCCGTGGGTAAACCATGTTGCGGAAGAAACGGCGCCCAGCGCCAGTGCATCGCGTCGCGCCTGCCCATCGAGCCGCTCCACTGCATCAAGCGTGGTGCTTTCGGGATCGACGTACAACGCCGACTGAGCATGTGCAGATGAAGAAGTGCCGAAACCGGCGACCGCGAGCGCTGCGAATGCAATCGACCGAAAGAGCGACATGAAACGCACCTCCCCAACCCACGCGGCTACCTGGCAGGCCAGCGCACAGCTGACAAGCGGCTCGCGCGCACCCTGCACGCTGGCTTAACAAAGGTTTGAAGCGGGCCCATCCCGTGATCCCCGGGATATCGCCATGACCAACAAGGGGATTTTTCCAATGCTGAAATGGGCCATCATCTTCCTCATCATCGCGCTCGTCGCTGCCGTACTCGGCTTTGGCGGCATTGCGGGCGGGGCGACCAATATCGCTTACATCCTGTTCGCCATCTTTCTCGTCCTGGCGATCATCGCGTTCCTGCGCCGCAACACCTGACGCCAGTGCACAAACCGACTGGCTTGCGGCGCGATCAGTCCGACTGGTCGCGCCGTTTGTTTTTGTCGACCAGAGACTGCGCGGCACGCTCTTCCTCGGGATACTCGTCCGGGCTCGTAGAGCTCTGGTTCATCAGCGCCCGGTGTTCGCGCGTCACTTCGCTGTCGTTCGTGCCATCCGGTTTGTCGCCGCGTGGCGGTGTCTTGCTCTTGTTCTGTTCGCTCATGCGAAGGTAACGACCGGGACGGCCTACGGTTTCGCCCTGTCAGTACACCAGCGCGTGATCGACCAGATACGTATCCCCAGGCCCTTCGACGATATTGATCGGGGCGACCAGCTGGTCCGTCGATTCCTCGCATGACTGCCTCCAGACCACAGCCACCGAATCCTTGCGCCGGAAGATCGCGACCGGTGTCCTCTCGCCATACTTGCCGAAGTGCCCCTGGAACTCGCGGCATGCCCGCGCGAACCCGTCTTTGCGGACCAGCGCCTTTAGCCGAGGGGTGAAATCGCGGACATGCCGTTCGAAATCGATATCGTCCGATGCCTGCATCAGGTTGTCCATAAGCGGATCGGCAATCGCCATGATGGCGGAATCGCTCCTGTCGTTCAGCATCACCCCAATTTCCTGCGCAGACCGCCATCTCGGCAAGTGGTCAGATATGCAGCGCGCGTCCGTAACTGGCCAGCACGCTTTCGTGCATCGATTCGCTGATGGTCGGGTGCGGGAAGACGGTCTGCATCAGCTCGGCCTCGGTGGTTTCGAGCGTTTTGCCGACCACGTACCCCTGGATCATCTCGGTCACTTCCGCGCCGACCATGTGTGCGCCCAGCAGCTCGCCGGTCTTCGCGTCGAACACGGTCTTTGTGAAGCCTTCCGCCTCGCCCAGCGCGATCGCCTTGCCGTTGCCGATGAAGGGGAAGGTGCCCGCCTTGACCTCGTAGCCTGCTTCCTTCGCCTTCGCCTCGGTCAGGCCCACGCTGGCGATCTGCGGGTGGCAATAGGTGCAGCCCGGGATGTTGTTGCGGTCGAGCGGGTGCGGGTGGACATCCTTGTTGCCCAGCTCCTGCGCGATGGCTTCGGCGGCAGTCACTCCCTCGTGGCTCGCCTTGTGCGCCAGCCACGGACCCGGAGTGCAATCGCCGATGGCCCACAGGCCCTTGCTCTTGGTGCGGCCGTAGGGGTCGACCTGAATGAACCCGCGATCCATCGCGGCAAGCTTTTCGAGCCCGATATTCTCGGTGTTGGGCACGATCCCGATGGCGACGATGCAGTGCGTGAAGTCGCTTTCGCTGACTTTGCCCTTCGAATCCTTGATCTTCGCCTTAACACCCTTGGCATCGGCCTTGATGTCTTCCACGCCCGCGCCGGTCATGATCGTCATGCCCTGCTTGGTGAGGCTCTTCTGGAGGAAGGCGGAAACGTCCTTGTCCTCAACCGGTACGATTCGGTCGAGCATTTCGACCACGGTCACATCGCAGCCCATGTCATTGTAGAAGCTGGCGAACTCGATCCCGATGGCGCCGCTGCCGATCACCAGCAGCTTCTTGGGCATCTCGCTCGGCGTCATCGCGTGGCGATAGGTCCAGATGCGCTTGCCGTCGGCCTTGGCGAAGGGCAGGTCGCGTGCCCGTGCGCCGGTGGCGACGATGATGTGCTTGGCTTCGAGCTTCTCTTCGCCCTTCTCCCCCTTCACGGTCAGCGAGGTCGGGCCGGTCAGCTTGCCCTCGCCCATATGCACCGCGATCTTGTTTTTCTTCATCAGGTGCGTGACGCCCTGGTTGAGCTGCTTGGCGACCCCGCGCGAGCGCTTTACCACGGCCTCCAGATCGGCCTCGATCTCGCCCGCGATCTTGAGCCCGTAATCCTTGGCATGCTGCGCATAGTGCAGGATTTCCGCGGAGCGCAGCAGCGCCTTGGTCGGGATGCAGCCCCAGTTGAGGCAAATCCCGCCGAGCAGCTCGCGCTCCACGATCGCGACCTTCAGCCCCAGCTGCGCCCCGCGAATCGCGGCGACGTAGCCGCCCGGTCCGGAACCCAGAACGATAAGGTCGTATTTCTCAGCCATGGAAGCCTCTTGCTGGTTTGTCTGACACACCTGACACAGTGTTCAGGGGCTAAAAACGTGCCACCTTTTTGGTGGCGGAAAATGGTTGGCGGCGCTGGATGGGGCTTGCGGTCGGCATCGCACCATCATTGCCGTTTCGATGGATGTAGGACAGCGCCTCAGCCATCATTGCTCGGCGTCGGTTCCGGCACCGGCTGCGCCGCGGCGGCCTGCATGCGAACGGGGCGCGGATTGCCGTCGTCGTCGGCGAGCACGAAGGTGAAGGTGCCCTTGCACACCAGCTTGGTTTCCTCGCCATGGCGCGCGCGGGCGATGCCCTCCGCGGCGATGGTGATCGAGGTGTTCCCCTCTTTCACGATCTCGCAATAGATATTCAGCTCGTCGCCCAGCGCCATCGCGGCGGGGAAGCCGAAATCGCTCGCCGCAACCACATTCGCGCGGCCCTGCCCTTCGCGGCTCGCGAGCGAACCTGCGCCCAGCGCCATCTGGCTCATCAGCCACCCGCCGAACACGCCCCCGTAGGGATTCATGTCGGTCGGCATCGCGGTGACGCGGATATGGGGGGCGCGTTCAGTCATGCCCCTCTCCAAGCTTCGCTACCTCGCTATGCGAGCAAGCTGGGCTAACCTCTCCCACAAGGGGAGAGGAGGATAGGGAGTCTGCCATCATTACCCCGCCACGATCGTCACGAACTTCTTGCTCACCCAGCCCTGCGCGCAGGGGCCGGTGTAGTTGCGCGGCTGTTCGACCGGGCTGTCGACCTCGCAATCGATTCCGCTGTCGCCTTCGATATCGTAGACGATGCCGTACCAGCCCTTTTCCTCGGCACAGACATGCACGCCGTGGCCGTTGCCGATCCGGTCGCGTTCCTTCACCTGCGTGCTCGGCGCGTCGCGGACCGCAAGGTAATTGTCGCCATCCGGGTTCAGGCCGGAGACTTCCCCGTAGCTGGCGCAGGAATCCATGTCCGCGCCGTTGGTGCCGACACGGATCGGCATCGGGATCGGGCCGGCGTAGCCCAGATCGGTCGATCCCGGCGCTTCGGGGACCGTTTCGGCAGGCACCGCGATATCGGCGGGCGCCGTGGTTCTTTCCTCGGGCGCAGGCGTTTCGGTCGAGCCGTCGGCAGGGGCTTGCTGACACGCGCACAGCGCCAGCGCGCTCGCGGCGATTACGGCAATGCCGGTTTTCATAGCATCATGCCCATCGGTTGCTCACACATCTGCTTGAACGCTTCCATCAGCTTCGCCCCTTCGGCACCGTCGATGGCGCGGTGATCGAAGCTGCCGCTGGCGGTCATCACGGTGGCGGGCACGATCTGGCCATCCTTGACCCACGGGCGCTGCTCGCCCGCGCCGACCGCCATGATCATGCCCTGCGGCGGGTTGATGACCGCGTCGAACTGCTTGATCCCGAACATGCCGAGGTTGGAGATGCTGGCCGTACCGCCCTGGTATTCGTGCGGCTGCAGCTTGCCTTCGCGCGCTTTGCCCGCAAGCTCCTTCATCTCGGTCGCGATCTCGGCCAGGCTCTTGCGATCCGCGCCGCGGATGATCGGGGTGATGAGGCCCTTGGGCGAGGCGACCGCGACGCTGATGTCGGCGCGGTTGTAGCGGTGGAGCGTGTCGCCCTGGAAGCTGACATGCGCCTGCGGGGTGCGCATCAGCGCCTTGGCCAGCGCCTTGATCAGCAGATCGTTGACGGAGAGCTTCACGCCCTCGGCCTCCAGCATCGCGTTCAGATCCTTGCGCGCGGCGAGCAGCGCGTCGAGATTGATATCGACGCTGAGGTAGTAGTGCGGCACCTCCTGCTTGGCCGCGGTAAGCCGCTTGGCGACGACCTTGCGCACGCCGGAGACCTTTTCCTCCTCGAACGGTGCATCGCCGTCCAGCGAGGAATCTGCGGGGCCTGCGACCGCGCCGGACTTCGCTTCATTGGCGGGCCTGCCGGCCTCGGCGCCTTCGACGTCGGCTTTGACGATCCGCCCCTTGGGGCCGCTTCCGCTGATGCTCGCGAGATCCACGCCCTTTTGCTCGGCGATCCGGCGGGCAAGCGGCGATGCGAAGATGCGATCGCCATCCTTCTGGGGCGCGGGGGGAGCCTGCTGCGGCTCCGCATCGGCGCGCGCCTGCGCCTTGGCGGGTTCTGCCGGAGCTTTGCCCTCGTCCTTGTTAGGGGAGTCCTTGTCAGCGGAGTCCTTGTCAGCGGAGTCCTTCTTCGGCGCTTGCTTGTCGTCCTTGCCCGAGTCGCTGGCGGGCGCAGCCTTGGCGGCGTCTTCCACGCTCTCGCCCTCGCCTGCCATCATCGCGATGACGGTGCCGACGGCGACACCCTCGGTCCCTTCCTCGATCTCGATCGAGGCGATGGTGCCTTCGTCCACAGCTTCGAATTCCATCGTCGCCTTGTCGGTCTCGATCTCGGCCAGCAGATCGCCTGCGGAGACGGTATCCCCGGCCTTTACCAGCCACTTGGCCAGCGTGCCCTCCTCCATGGTTGGCGAAAGCGCGGGCATCTTGATCGGCGTTGGCATAAAGGCGTGTCCTGCGATTGCGTCAGCGTTGCGTCAGGCGGGGATCGGCCCCCGCCGTAGCGGCATGGTATGTTCTGCGCCGCTTTGGCCAATTTGCCCGGACAGGGCAAGCGCCTTGCCACAGCGACGAATATGTGCCGAAAGCGGGGACGGGAGAACGAACGTGGGCAAATATCTGGTCATCATCGACGAAACCGACGAGGCGCGCAAAGCGCTGCGTTTCGCTATGGGCTGGGCCGAAGAGAGCGGCGGATCCGTGCAGATCCTCGCTATCGTGCAGCCGCAGAACTTCAATGCTTTCGGCGGGGTGCAGGCAACCATCGAGCAGGAAGCGCGCGACCGCGCGGAGGCGATTGCGACCAGCGCAGCAGGCAACGTGTTCACGCAAAGCGGGAAGATGCCCAGCATCGCGGTGAAGGTGGGCGAGGCGAACCGCATCGTGCGCGAATACCTCGCTGACAATCCGGATGTGCTTGCGCTGGTGCTGGGCGCGGCGGCGGATGGCCCTCCGGGACCGCTGGTGACGCATTTCAGTGCGCATACCGGCACCCTGCCCTGCCCACTGGTGATCCTGCCGGGCGCGATGGCGATCGAGGATGTGGACCGGATCGCGAGCGCCTAGCCTCAAGCCAAGGCCTCCCGATCCGCCTCCGACAGCTAAACCGCCGTTCCGCGCGCCGGATAGTCGTTCTCGAGCACGAATTCGATCGCGCTGAGCATCTCGTCAAGCGGCGGCCGCGCGAAGGGTGCGCTCTGCACCTCCTCGAAATACAGCGTGCCGTCGGGCTTGATCAGGAACAGTCCCGGTTCGGAGAAAAGCTCGGGCTCGTCGCTGCCGTCGCGCTTGGTGGAGAGGAACAGTCCCCACTCGCGCGCCTGTTCCTCGGACAGATCGTAGGCCAGGGGCAGATCGTGAGTCGCCCACTCCTCGTGCGCGACCATCGCCCGGTCCTTGCTGTCCATCGAGATGGCGAAGGGCGTGGCGCCCAGCGCGGTGAACTTGTCCAGCTTGCTGCCGAGTTCCTCGAGATATTTCTTGCAGATCGGGCAGTGCTTGCCGCGATAGAACACCAGCATGGTGAAGGCGTCCGGCTTCTGCTTGGAGAGCTGGAACCGGGCATCGATGGTGAGGTGCAGGTCGAGATCGGGGACTGGCTGACCGGGGGTTAGCATGGGGGAATTCTCCTTTGCCCGCTCAACGGCAAAGGCCCGGGCGCGTTCCGCCGCGCACCCACCGCCTTTGGTCCCGTATCCCCCGCCTTTGCTCCCGTATCCCCCGCCTTTGCTCCCGGACCCGGAGTGCTATTTCTTGCCGCGTCCCTGATGGCGAATATTGCCAGGGCGCCCCCGCTTGCCGACCGCGTGCTTGCCCGCCTTATCCTTGCGGAGGCCATCCTTCTTGGGGCCAGCTTTCTTGGGGCCACCCTTTTTGGGACCGTCCTTCTTCGGCTCCCCCTTGTTGTATGCGCCGCGTGGCGAACCCTTCGGCCTGCTGCGCAACGGACGGCCTTCGCGCGCCTTCGAGGCATCGCCGCCGGGCACCTCGAACCGCATGCCGCCGGTGAGCGGATTGGCCTCGACCAGCTTCATTTCCAGCCGCTGCCCGGTTTCGTAACGCGTGCCGGTGTCACTGCCGACCAGTGCCTTGGCGGCCTCGTCGTAATGGAAATATTCGTCGCCGATGGTCGAGATCGGGACGAGGCCGTCGCCTCCCAGCCCGACGATCGTCGCGAAAAAGCCGAAATTCTGCACGCCCGTGATGCGCGTTTCGAAATTCTCGCCCACGCGGCCTGCGAGCCACGCGGCGACATAGCGGTCGATCGTATCGCGTTCGGCCTCCATCGCGCGGCGTTCGGTCCGGCTGATCACTTCGCTGATCTTGCCCAGATCGTCGCGGTCGGTCTCGCTCAGGCCGCTGCTCTCTGGCAGCCTGGACTTTGGCTTGGGCTGTTCGAGCCCGAAGGAATCGACCAGCGCCCGATGCACCAGCAGGTCAGCATAGCGACGGATCGGCGAGGTGAAGTGCGCGTAACTCCCCAGCGATAGCCCGAAATGCCCTTGGTTTTCGGGCCCGTAATAGGCCTGGGTCTGCGTGCGCAGCACCGCCTCCATCAGCAGTGCCTTTTCCTGCTCGTCCGAGACGTCTTTCAGGAAGCGGTTGAACAGCGTGGGCGTGATGACCTGCCCCAGCGCCAGTTTCTTGTCCTGTGTGCCGAGATATTCCTTCAGTGCGAGCAGCTTCTCGCGGCTCGGCTGCTCGTGAACGCGATAGACGACCGGCGAGTTCTTGCTTTCGAGCGCCTTGGCCGCCGCGACGTTCGCCGCGATCATGAATTCCTCGACCACGCGGTGCGCATCGAGCCGCTCGCGGATGGCAATCTCCTTGATCCCGCCCTCCTCGTCGAGGATGACGCGTCGCTCGGGCAGGTCGAGGTCGAGCGGATCGCGCACCTCGCGTGCTTTCCACAGCGCTCCCCAGGCTTTCCACAGGTTGTCCAGCCGCTCGTCCCCGGCCTCGTCATCAATCCGGCGCTGGGCTTCTTCGTAGGCCATGACCTCGGCAATCCGCACGACCGCGCGGGTGAAGCGCCGGTCGAGCAGTTTGCCCTGCGCCGAAATGGTCATGTGGCAGACCATCGCCGCGCGATCCTCGCCCGATTTCAGCGAGCACACATCGGCAGACAGCACTTCGGGCAGCATGGGGATCACCCGATCGGGGAAATAGGCGGAGTTGCCACGCTTGCGCGCCTCGCGGTCGAGCGCGCTGCCTGGCCGCACATAATGCGACACATCGGCAATCGCGACGATGACGCGAAAGCCGCCCCGGTTGGCGTCGCTCTCGTCCGGCGCCGCCCAGATCGCATCGTCGTGGTCGCGCGCATCCGCCGGATCGATCGCGATTATGGGGATATCGCGCAAATCCTCGCGCTTGTCGGTCGTCACCGGCAGCTTGGCCGCCAGTTGCGCTTCGTCCAGCACCTCTTGGGGGAAGACCGTTGGGATGCCCTGCTTGGCGATGGCGATCATGGAGAAGCTGTTGGGGGCGAGCGGATCGCCCAGCACTTCGGTCACGCGCACGCCCGAGCGGGTACCGCGTCCCACGGGTTCGGCGGAGACCAGCTGGCCTTCTTCCGCCGTGCCGACATCGGAGATGGGTGACGAATTGCGCACCTTCTTGTCCACCGGAGCGAGCCAGAACTTGCCGCGCCCGTCCTTCTCGACAACGCCGATCAGCCCTTCGGTACGCTGCGGCAGCTTCTTCATCGGATGCGCGCGCCAGCCCTTGGGCGTTTCCTCGGTGCGCGCGAGAATCCTGTCGTTCACCTTGAGCGCGGGCATGCCCTTGGAGCCGCGGCCCCTGCTCTTTTCGATCACGGTCAGCCGAGGCGGCTTCGCACCATCGTCCGGCTCCCACTTCTCGGGCACTGCGATCGGCTCGCCATCGTCGATTTCGACCACGCGCAGCACGGTCACCTTGGGCAGACCGCCCATCCGGTGAAAGGCGGTTTTCTTGCCGTCGATCAGGCCTTCCTCGGCCATGTCTTTCAGCAGTTTCTTGAGCGCGATCTTTTCCTGCCCCTTCAGCCCGAAGGCCTTGGCGATCTCGCGCTTGCCGACCGTGCTGTCGGACGTTTCGATGAATTCGAGAACCTGCTTCTGCGTCGGCAGGCCCTTGGGCATGTTTTTTGGTTTTTTCGCCATGATGGGGGCTTAAACGCACGGACCCCCCTGCGCTATCCCGCCGCGGAGTTATGCCCCCGGATCGCGAATAATTGCGACCTCTGCGTCACCGGCTCGAGCGTTGGATCAATACGCCCGCGCGACGTAGACCCGCTCGACTGCCGGATCGCCGGTGAAGATGCAGGTGCCGTCCGCAGGCGCCGCGTTGCGCGGCACGTTGCGCACGGTCAGCTTCTCGGCCTTCAGCTTCTCGACCACCTGGTCCAGCGCATCGCCGGTCGGTTTCGACCACTGCACTTCGACCCAGCCGGGATATTTGCCGTTGTTGGCGAAGAATTGGACCACGCCGTCCCAGCTGTCGATCCCGGTCGCGATATTGGCATCGCGACGTTCGGCGGCCTGCGTAAACAGAGCCTGCTGGATATCGCCGAGCACGCCGGGGATCGTCTGGCCCGCGACCTCGCGCGTCGGCGCCTGCGAGTTAAGCTTGCCCGTTTCCATGTCCCACAGATCGTCGCGGCGGATCAGCGTGACAACGCCGTTGTCCATGTCGCGCCCGCCGACCTCGATGATGATGGGCGCGCCCTTGCGCACCCAGTCCCACCGCTTGGGCGCAGGCTTGCCGGGCTTGGTGTCGAGCAGCACGCGAACCGGCTCGCCAAGGGCATGTTGCCCCGCGAGCATGGCGCGAAGGCCGTCGCAATAGTCGATCAGCGCCGCGTCGTCGTCGTTACCGCGCAGCATCGGCAGGATCACCACCTGCCACGGAGCGATCCGGGGCGGCACGCGCAAGCCATCGTCGTCGCCGTGGGTCATAATGACGCCGCCGATCAGGCGGGTGGAAACGCCCCAGCTCGTGGTGTGCGCGAACTGCTCGCCGCCTTCCTGCGCCTGGTACTTGATGCCCGATGCCTTAGCGAAATTGGTGCCGAGATAGTGGCTGGTGCCCGCCTGCAGCGCCTTGCCATCCTGCATCATCGCCTCGATCGACCATGTCTCGACCGCGCCGGGGAAACGCTCGTGCTCGGGTTTCTCGCCCGCGATCACCGGCAGCGCGAGGTCTTCCTCGGCCATCGCGCGGTAGACTTCGAGCATGGTCAGCGTGTGGTCCTTCGCCTGCTCGGCGGTGGCGTGCGCGGTGTGGCCTTCCTGCCAGAGGAATTCGCTGGTGCGCAGGAACATGCGGGTGCGCATTTCCCAGCGGACCACGTTGGCCCACTGGTTGAGCTTGAGCGGCAGGTCGCGCCAGCTCTGCACCCAGCGCGCCATCGCATCGCCGATGATCGTTTCGGATGTGGGCCGGACAACAAGTGGCTCTTCCAGCTTCGCCTCGGGATCGGGGATCAGCCCGCCCTTGCCGTCCGCGATCAGGCGGTGATGCGTGACGACCGCCATTTCCTTGGCGAAGCCTTCGACGTGATCCGCCTCACGCTCGAAATTGGAGAGCGGGATGAACAGCGGGAAATAGGCGTTGTCGTGGCCGGTCGCCTTGATCCGGTCGTCGAGCAGGCGCTGGATGCGTTCCCAGATCCCGTAACCCCACGGCTTGATGACCATGCACCCGCGCACGCCAGACTCTTCGGCCATCTGCCCTTCGGCAATGGCGGCCTGATACCAGGCGGCGAAATCGGCTTCACGGGTGACGGACAGGGCGTGACGGATCTTGGACACTTGGATTTTGCCTTGCACAGTGAGTGCCGCCAGACCCGCACTGTTCGCGCCGATCGTGATCGAAGCACTGCTTTTTCTTCGGATGCCGACCCCTAACGACAAAGACGGCCATTGGGCAATGCCCCGCCACGCTTCCGACATTCGCGGGGGCGAGCGGGGCGTTCGTTTTCCTACTTACCCAGCTCGTCGAGCTTTTTCTGCATCGCGGCCATCTGATCGCGCATGCTCGCAAGCTCCTGCGCGGTGTCGTCAGACTTGCCCTCGGCGGTGCGGCCGCTGGTGCTGGTCGGTGCCCCCTGCCCGGTGAACGCGGTGGTCGCCGCGCGCATCATCGCCAGGTTGGTTTCGGCCATCTTGGCGAAAGGATTGCCTGCCATCCCGCTCTTCCACGCTTCGGCGATCTTCTCCTGATTGGCGCGGAAATTCGCCATGCTCGCTTCGAGGTAGCTCGGCATCATCGACTGCATCGAATTGCCGTACATCGAGATGAGGTCGCGCAAGAAGCTGACCGGGAGCATCTGCTCGCCATGCGCCTCTTCCTCGACGATGATCTGGGTCAGGATGGCATGGGTGATGTCATCGCCGCTTTTCGCATCGACGACCGTGAAATCCAGCCCCTCGCGCGTCATCCTCGCGAGATCATCGAGCGTGATGTAGCTTGACGTGTGGGTGTTGTAGAGGCGCCGGTTGGCGTATTTCTTGATGACGATGGGTTCGCCATCCACGTGTTTCTTACTGGCCATGGGGGTCGTGCGGCTCCCGATTAATGCTGCGCAGCATCATCCTTAGCATTCGCAGCATCCTCTGCGCAATCCAGCGCGATACTCCGTTCGAAGCGGTGGCCCAGCCCGGTCAGCAACTCGTATTGCGAAAGGCCGGAATGCTGCGCCGCATCGGGCAGGTAATAGGGCACGTCGAGCCAGTCGCCGACCCCGGCTTCGGGCGCCTCCGCCAGATCGACCACCACCATGTCCATCGAGACCTTGCCGAGCAGCGCGAGCGGGCGGCCCTTGTGGCGGAAATAGCCGCGCGCGCCCCAGCTGCGCAGGAATCCGTCCGCATAGCCGAGCGAGACCGTGCCGACGCGCATCGGTGCGGGCGCAGTGAATTCCCGATTATAGCCCACCGCGTCGCCTGCCTTGAGTTCGCGGACATGGATGATCGCAGCCTGCGGATAGGCGACCTGGCGTATGTGCCCGGCCAGGCCGGCGGACGGCACACCGCCATAAAGTGCAAGGCCCGGGCGGGTAAGATCGCACTGGAAATCCGCGCCCAGCGCGATGCCGGCGCTGTTGGCAATGCTTGTCTCGCGATGCGAAACCTTCGCCCGCGCCGCGCGGAAGGCGGCGAGCTGTGCCGCGTTGGCGGGCGAATCCTCATCGGCGGAAGACAGGTGCGACATCAGCACCTGGACGTCCAGTTTCGCCACGCTCGCGTCGTCCAGTTCGGACGGTGTCAGGCCGAGCCGGTGGATCCCGGTATCGACCATCAGGTGGCAGGCGCCGCCGCCCGCCTCACTCCACAACCGCGCCTGGTGAAGCGAGTTGATGACCGGCCGCACGCCGAGCGCCTTGGCGTAGTGCGCCTCCTGCGCGTTAATCGGCCCGTGGAGCACGCCCACCTGCGAAGGCGGCACGTGGTCGAGCAGTGGAGCAACCTCGCTCCAATGCGCGACGAAGAAATCGCGCGCGCCCGCCTCGACCAGCGCGGGAACGCACAGGTCCACGCCGAGGCCGTAGCAGTTCGCCTTCACTGCCGCCCCCGCCCGCGCGCTGCCCGACAGCGTGTCGAGCGCGCGCCAGTTCGCGGCGAGCGCGTGGGTGTCGATGGCAAGGCGAAGCGTCGGTGGTGGAGGTTGCGTAGTCACCGTTCCTCAAAATCACGTGGTGGCCCGCCGGGCAAGCCAAACCATGCGACGACGACGCCGAAAGCGACCACGATCCACGTATACCACAGGCCTGCGTAGATATCCCCGCTGCGCGCCACGATGATCCCCGCGATCAGCGGCAGGAAACCGCCGAGATAGCCCGCGCCGATATGATAGGGGATCGACATCGAGGAATAGCGGATCCTGGGCGGAAACATCTCCGACAGCAAAGCCGCGACCGACCCGTAGGTGAGCGCGGACAGCATCCCCATCACCAGCAGCAGCGCCACGATCCCGATGATGTTGCCCATCGGCGGGGTCTGCACGGAGAAATCGAACCCGCGCTGGGTCAGCGCCGCGCGGACGCCTTCGCGCAATGCGGCCCCATCATCGAACCACGCACCGGGCAGCGAAACGGCCTCGCCGCCCACGGTCACTCCAGGCCGCTCGCCATCGCGCAGGTCGTAGCGCACGCCGCTGGAAGTCAGCGTGTCGAGCAGTTTGCCGCAATCGCTCTGTTCGCGCCCGAACAGTTCGGCAAAGGGATCGGGCGTGCAGTCCTGCCCGGTCACGACCACCGGCGTACGCTCCGCGGCCTCGGCAAGCCCCGGATTGGCGAGCTGGCCCATCCCCCAGAACACCGGGAACAGCAGGATCAGCGCAAGTCCCCCGCCCAGAATGATCGGTGCCTTGCGCCCGATCCGGTCGGACCAGCGGCCGACGACGATATAAAAGCTCATCGCGATCAGCCCGGCGACGAGCAGCATCCATTCGACTACCCCCTCGTCCACCCGCATCGGCCCGCGCAGGAACGACAGGCCGCTGAAAAACGCGGTGTACCAGATCGTCGTCAGCACGCCGGTAATGCCGAACAGCGCGACGAAGATGCGCCGCTTGTTACCGGGGAAAGTGAAGCTCTCGACGAAGGGGTTACTGGCAGTCTCGCCCGCCGCCTTCATCGCCTGGAACACCGGGCTTTCGGATAGTTTGAGCCGCATCCACAGCGAAATGGCCAGCAGGATGATCGACAGCAGGAACGGCACGCGCCAGCCCCATGCGGCGAAGTCTTCGGGCGGGATCAGTGCGCGGCAGGTCAGCACGACCGCGATCGAGAGAACGAAGCCGCCGACGACACTCGCCTGGATGAAGCTGGTGTAGAAGCCGCGCTTCTCGGGCGGCGCATGCTCGGCGACATAGATCGCCGCGCCGCCGTATTCTCCGCCGAGTGCGAGGCCCTGCAGGATGCGAAAGCCGATGACGATGATCGGTGCGGCAAGGCCGATTGTGGCGGCATCGGGGATAAGGCCGACCCCTGCGGTGGCGACACCCATCAGCGTGACCGTGACGAGGAAGGTGTACTTGCGACCCAACCTGTCTCCCAGGAAGCCGAACAGGATCGCGCCGAGCGGCCGGAAACCGAAACCGACGGCGAACCCGGCCCAAACCAGCAGGATCTGCAGCGTCTCGTTCCCGCTGGGGAAGAACGCCGCGCCGATCAACCCGGCAAGGGTCCCGTAGATGAAGAAATCGTACCATTCGAAGATCGTGCCCGCAGAGCTTGCGGCGATAACCAGACGGATTTCCTTTTCCGTCGGTTCACGGTGAGTGGCGGCGACGTCGGACGCGCTCATCGATCGATTTTCCCCCTCCGGTTTTTTGCGCAATCTAGCGCGGCGCTGCCTCCTTGCAAAGCGCCTCGACCGCGGCTTTCCAGGGGAGGAGAATGGCACCGTGGCGCGCTGGATAGCCGCTTGCCGGAGTCAGTATCGCAATGCCGGGCCAGCGCGGCGTATCGCCTCTGTTTTTGGCCTCGCCCGCCAGCCAGGTCTCGATCTCGCCAAGCGCGGCGAGCATCTCTTCGGGCCCGCGCCCGCGTGCCTCGCGCGCGAAGATCGCGGCGGCGGACTGCCCGATGGCGCAGGCGGACACCTGCATGCCGAGCGCATCGACCCGGCCCGCATCGTCCAGCGCCAGGTCGAGCGTCAGGGTGCCGCCGCAGGTGCGCGAGCGGACTTCCGCGCTGACATCGGGCGCGCCGAGGCGCGGATGGTCCGCAAGTTCGACCGCGAGGGCGAGGATTTCGGGTGTGTAGAGCTTGGTCACGCGATCGGAGCTATTCGGATGCCGACTCGCCGGTCACGGCGCGCGTCTCGTCATCCTGTTGCTCGCCTTCCTCGGCGCGCAGGGCAGCCCGGCGATCGCGGATGAAGGAGACCATCTGCTCGCTCCCGGCATTGATCGAGGGGTAGGTCCGCGCGGTCACGATCCAGCTCGGTCGTCCTTCGTAGCCCCACACCGTATCGTAACCGAGCACGAGCAGCGAAAAGCCGATCACCGCGATGATCGCGCCCTTGATCGCGCCGAAGCCGAAACCGAGTACCCGGTCGAGCGGGCCGAGCAGCGATTCGCGCGCCTTGCCGCCGACCAGCGAGGCGATCAGCTTCATCGCCGCGTAGGGAATCAACAGGAGAAGCGCGAAGGCGAGGATCGCGGAGGTCGTCTGCGTGCCGAAGCGCGGTTCGATGAATTGCTGCAGCGGCGTGTGCAGGTTCTGGATCGCGAGAATTGCGAGAATCCACGCGGCGAGCGAAAGCACTTCCTGCACGAAACCGCGCATGAAGCCGCCCGCCGCCGCCACGGCGACGATCAGCAGGACAATGATGTCGAACCCAGTCATTGGCGCGTTCGTACCTCAGTTTTGCCTATCGCATCACGCGATCCACCAGCTGCGCGAGATGCCTAAATCCACCGAATTGAATGCCTGGTGAAGCTTTTTCTTCCCTTATCGGGCCATGCGCACTTTCGAAACCGAGCTTTGCCGCCTCGCGCAGGCGCAGCCCGGAATGGGCCACCGGTCGAATTTCTCCTGCCAGCGAAACCTCGCCGAACCAGACCGAGCGATCGGGCAGCGCTCGGTCGGCCAGCGCCGAGACGAGCGCGGCGGCCACCGCAAGATCCGCCGCCGGGTCCGCCAGCCGGTATCCGCCCGCGACGTTGAGATAGACCTCCGCCGCGCTGAAATTGAGCCCGCAGCGCGATTCGAGCACCGCGAGCAGCATCGCGAGGCGGCCATTATCCCACCCCACCACCGCGCGGCGCGGGGTCGCGCCCGATTGCAGCTTCACGATCAGCGCCTGGATCTCGACCAGCACGGGGCGCGTGCCCTCCATCGCCGGGAACACCGCACTGCCGGCCAGCGGCGCGTCGCGCCCGGAGAGGAACAGCATCGAAGGGTTCTCCACCTCCTCCAGACCCTCCTGCGCCATCGCGAACACGCCGATCTCGTCGACCGCGCCGTAGCGGTTCTTGAGCGCGCGCAGGATGCGATACTGGTGGCTGCGTTCTCCCTCGAAGCTCATCACCACATCGACCATGTGTTCGAGCACGCGCGGCCCCGCGATGTTGCCGTCCTTGGTCACGTGGCCGACCAGCACCAGCGCGGTGCCCTGTTCCTTGGCATAACGGATCAGCTCGAAGGCGCAGCCGCGCACCTGGCTGACCGTGCCGGGCGCCCCTTCGATCGTGTCGGAATACATCGTCTGGATCGAATCGACGACCAGCAGGTCGGGCGGATCGCCTGCCCCCAGAGTGGTCAGGATGTCGCGCACGTTGGTGCTGGAGGCGAGGCGCACCGGTGCGTCGGCCAGCCCCAGCCGCTCGGCCCGCAGGCGCACCTGGGCGGAAGCTTCCTCGCCGCTGACATAGACGACATCGGCCCCGCGCCGGGCCACCGCGCCCGCGGTCTGCAGCAGCAGGGTGGACTTGCCGATGCCCGGATCGCCGCCGATCAGGATCGCCGCGCCGGGCACCAGCCCGCCGCCCAGCGCGCGGTCGAATTCCTTGAGGCCCGTCGTCTCGCGCTGCGGCGGCTCCACCGCGTCGGACAGCGAGACGAATTCCAGCCGCCGCCCCCCGCCCGAAAGATCGTGCTTCTGGCTGAACACGGTCGCAGGAGCATCCTCGACCAGCGTGTTCCATTCCGAACAATCCGCACACTGCCCCTGCCAGCGCGACGAGACCGACCCGCAATTCTGGCACACATAACGTTTCTTGGGCTTTGCCATGCCTTCTCCTTAAGGCGGGGAGTTAGGTGGAACATTTGCGGAACGCAAGTTGCTTTCCCACCGCTTCCACCGCTAGGCATACGGGCATGCGCCAGAAGGAATTGAGGATCGGCTTGGTCTGCTACGGCGGGGTCAGCCTTGCGGTGTACATGCACGGCGTGACCAAGGAGGTGTGGAACCTCGCCCGGGCGAGCCGCGCCTTCCATTCCGAAGCGCCCGCGATGGGCGGCGTGGCGGGTGCCTATCGCGACGTGTTCGACATGCTCGCCGACGAGCACGATCTGCGCCTGCGCGTGCTGCCCGATATTCTCAGCGGGGCGAGCGCGGGTGGGATCAATGCGGTGTTCCTCGCGCAGGCGATCTTTTCGGGCCGCTCGCTGGAACCGCTCACGACGATGTGGCTCGAGAATGCAGACATCGACAAGCTGACCGCCGAAGACGCGCGCATGGGCTGGCGCTTCGCCAAGGTCTGGGCGCAGCCGCTGGCGAATTTTGTGCTGCGGCGGCCCGGCAACCTCGTGTCCGAAAGCGTCGCGCCCGAAACCCGCGCCGAAGTGCGCGAGAAGGTCTCGAAGCTGATGCGCGGGCGCTGGTTCCAGCCGCCATTCTCGGGCGAGACCATGTCGGCGATGCTGATCGAAGCGCTGGAGGCGATGGACGGCGCGCTGGCCGACGGACCGCTGCTGCCGCCGGGCCACCCGCTCGACCTCTATGTACCGACCACCGATTTCCACGGCTATCTCTCCACGCTGCGGCTCAACAGCCCGCCGGTGGTGCAGGAGAGTGAGCATCGCATGCCGATCGGCTTCACCGCCAAGACGCCCGAGGTATCCGGCGCCTGGCTGGCCGACCCGCTGGAGCTGACGCTCGCGGCGCGCGCCACCGCCAGTTTCCCCGGCGCTTTTCCGCCGCTGCAGGTGGGCGAGATCGACGCGTTGGCCGACACGCACGAGCGCGACTGGAGCAATCGCGAGGCGTTCCTGCGGCGGATCATGCCCGCCCATTTCGAAGCCGGCAGGGTCGATGGCGTCTCGCTGATCGACGGATCGGTGCTGGTGAATCGCCCCTTCGAAGGCGCGATCGATGCATTGCGCGGGCGCCCCGCGGTGCGCGAGGTGGAGCGGCGCTTTGCCTATATCGACCCCCGGCCCGATCGCTATCAACGCGACGAAGACCGGATGCGCGCGAAGGTCGGGTTCTTCGAGAACATCTTCGGCTCGCTCTCCACCCTCCCCCGCGAACAGCCGATCCGCGACAATCTGGAAGCCATCGCCGAACAGTCGCGTCATGCAGCGCGGTTGCAATCGATGATCGCCGAACTGCGCCCCCAGGTGGAAGGCGCAGTCGAGAAACTGTTCGACCGGACGGTGTTCTTCGATCGGCCCACGCCCAGGCGGCTCGCCAACTGGCGGGGCAAGGCGCAGCATGCGGCCGCGGAACAGGCGGGTTATACCTTCGCGGGCTATGCCGAGCTCAAGTTCATCGGCATCGTCGAGCGTCTGGCCGATCTGGTGAAGCGGGCTGCCCCCAAAGAGGCCGAGGCCGACAGACAGCTGATCGCGCTGCGCCTGCGCGACGCTTTACGCGAACGCGGCCTCGAAAGCCTGGTTGGCTCGGGCAGTGGCGCGAGCAAGGAAGCCATCGAGTTCTTCCGCAGCTTCGATCTTGCCTTTCGCATCCGTCGTCTGCGCCTGCTCGCCCGGCGGACGGCGCGCGACTGGGAGGCTGACCCCGACATTCCCAACGACGCGCTCGATCGTGCGCGCGAGGCGATCTATTCCATCCTCGCGGAGTATTTCGAGCGTGACGGTCTGACGCCGATGGATTCCGAATTCGCCGCGATCGCGCGCGAGGCGGTCGCCGATCCGGGCGCAGTGCTCGATTACATTGCCGAAAAGCGCAACCTGATGGAGCTGGATACGCGCTCCGAAGCCGCGCTCGCCAGCGCATTGAGCGACATGCCGCGCGAGCTGCGGCGGCGGATGATGTACGCCTATCTCGGTTTTCCATTCTACGACGTCGCAACGCTGCCGATCCTCGGCACGCAAGGGATGAACGAGTTCGAGCCGGTCAAGGTCGACCGGATCAGCCCCGAAGATGCGCAGGCGATCCGCGAAGGCGGAGCCTCGGCGACCTTGCGGGGCATCGAGTTCTACGACTTCGGGGCCTTCTTCAGCCGCGCCTATCGCGAGAACGACTATCTGTGGGGACGCCTGCACGGCTGCGAACGGCTGATCGACATCGTGCTGTCGACCAGCGACCGCGCCGTACCGTTCGAACAGCGCCGTGACATCCTGCGCCGCGCCTTTCTCGCGATTATCGAGGAAGAGCGAGGGGCGCTCCGCTGTTCGGAAGACCTGCTCGACAATCTGCAAGCCGAGATCGAGGCGCGGGTCGGGGATTCCTGAAGCACCGCCCGGGGCGCACACGAGTTCGCCGAAAAATCCGCCTAACGGTAATTGTCATCCACCGGCATCGATCGCGGCGATATGTTCGCGGCGAGATCGAGGTGCATCGCACCAACCGGAGAGGTCCCGCCATGAGAAGATATCTGCTTGCCGCCGCCTGTCTCGCCCTTTGCGCTCCGGGCGCAGGTATCGCGCAGGAACCCTTGAACACAAGCGAACAGGCGATCGCCGATTTCTTCGCGCAACGCGACGTGAAGCGCAAACAGGTCAGCGCCGAGAACGGCGATCCCTACTCGATGGTGTGGCTGGCCGACGAGATCCAGAAGCAGAAGGGCGGCGATTGGCTCACCGCGAAGGAGCTCGTGCCCTTCCGCGTGAAGATGTACATGGGCGCGATCCAGGCGGGGTATGCCCCGGCCTATGATCGGATGGCGAAGATGGTGCTCGAAGGGCGCTTGCCCGAAGGCACGAAGATGGATGCGCTGGATTTCTACCGCCAGGGTGCGGAGCTTGGCGATATCGACAGCATCATTGGCTACGCCAGGATGGCGCAGGACGATTTCACCTGCTCGATCTGCAGCAAGGGTGACGAGGGCGAATTGCTGCTCTCCTACGACAACACCGCCGATGGCGAAAAGCGGAGTCTGAAGGAACTCCACGCCGCATCGATGGAGAAGCGAGAAGCGGCAGCAAGGATATATCAGAGGGAGCGATCCGAGTTCGCGAATACGGCGATCGCCCTGCTTTCCTCCGATGCCGCCGCAGACGATTCCAACGCGCAGGACAGGCTGGCGCGCATCTACCTCAACGGGATCAAGCGCCCCGCTCTGACGCGGTACGCGACCTATGAGAGCGCCAGCAGGGACTATTTCATTCTCCGCCCGGATACGGCCAAGGCAAAGCCGATCCTGGAGCGCATGGCGGCGAAGAACGACCGGGCGGCCCTACAACTGCTGGCCGACCTGTACCTCGTCGGAAGCTATGACGGGTTTCCGCAGGATCGTGCCAGGTTCATCAAATATGCCAGCCAGGCCGCCGACGGGGGCGACATGGCATTCGCGTACAAGCTTGGTCATACGATGGTAGCGGGCCAGCCCTTCGGAACAGATTTCGATCTAGGCGCCAAGTACCTCTACATGGCGCATCAGGCCGGGCGTGCCGACGCGACGCTGGATCTCGCCTTCATGTTTTCCGAAGGGCGCGGCGTGCCGCAGAACATGACCACGAGCCTTGCGCTGTTCGAAGAGGCCACCAATCGCGGCTCAGCGAAAGCCGCCCAGTTCCTCGCCGATTACTGGCGCGAGGGAATGGGTGGAACGGTCAACCCGCTGAGAGCCAGCGTGTGGCAGAAGAAGGCTGACGAGCTCAAGGCCAACGAACAGCGGGGTTCCGAGACGATGGATCTCCTGAAGGCTCTTGCGAACTGACGACCTCGCAAGCCGACGCAGGTTCAGGCCCCGAAAGCATCCTTGATCCGGTCGAAGAAGCCCCGGCTCTCCGGACATTCCTCGCCCGTCTCGGTTTCGCGGAATTCCTCGAGTATTTCGCGCTGCCGCTTGGAGAGCTTGGTCGGGGTCTCGACCGTGATTTCGGT
>Ga0208934_1000096_pt1 | contig 72586 bp, 74 predicted proteins | sample MalvirDeepMed_s2_FD_184243 | JGI IMG/M metagenome (GOLD analysis project Ga0208934, IMG submission 184243) | Marine viral communities from the Global Malaspina Expedition - Malaspina viral metaG DeepMed_s2 (SPAdes) (version 2) | ecosystem: Environmental > Aquatic > Marine > Oceanic | place... | reverse complement strand
TTTGGATACGAGGGGCTTCTGTCACTACACGGCTCCATGCGACCAGCGGGCCTTGGCCCGCGCAGGACGACGGCTGTGCCGTCGGGCCCGAAGGGCCGAGTGCGCCAGCACGAGCAATGTAGGTCATCGTCAGGCTCCTAACACCCAAACCCCGACAGCGTTCGCTGTCGGGGTTTTTTTATGGGCCATGTGACGGTATTTCACCGTGCAGATGTGCGATAAGCCCGACCTTAATCCTTCCGTTTCTATGAATCTGCGCACATCGTCCCTCCATGATGTTGGTTAAACTGCAGGCAATGCTTAGAGTCTCCGGAATTCCAGGCCAAATAATGACAAAAACAATCCTAAGACGACGCTTGGCAAGGTCGTCTGCTTTCCTGGCCGCGTGCGTCGCGCTGATCAGTGGGCAGGCACAGGCTGAGCTCAAGTCGCTCTCAGAAGACGAGATGTCCTCCGTGGACGGCGCCGGCATTGGCGTCGTTCTTGAGGATTTTGTTTACAGTCACGGCACCGATGCGGACTTTTCCTACAGTCAGCCTGTGGAATCGGGCGATCGCGTTTTCAAGATTTCCGGCCTGACCAGTCCCGATGGCGATGCGGTCGAAGTCATCGTGAAAAATCTTTACGTCGCCGGTGCAGGATCCAACTTTGGCGAGAATCTTAACCCGGTCAATATTGGTCGACTGGTTAATCCGTTCGAGATTGATCTTATCGACGGCAATGCCGTCGGCATTGAAAACAAGGCCGTTCTGCAGTTCGCTGCGCCCAAAAAGCTGGATCCGTCTGAGGGTTTTGACTGTCTGAGTAGCAGTGCAACCGCAGGATCAGGAACCTGCGCCAGCCGTCCAGCTGTTGTGGGCACCGGTCCGGCGACAAGTTTCGCTGGCGAGCGTCCTGATATCGGTATCCAGTTGAATGCGGCGATAGCGCCAGGACAGGCCAACGAAGATCGCTCTGCGCACTTGAATCTGCACGTTAACAGCGCCGTTATAGACGGTAGCTACTTGCGCCTCTGGGGTGACGACTCCCGCGAACAGATGGCAGCCGAAATTCGCTATAACCTCTACTCGCCGCAAATCGCGATTGATACCTGTTCGGACCCAACCAATTGTCAGTCCCGGATTTATCTTAAGGACTTTTCGTTGGAATTGGCGTTAGGCAACAAAATTCAGCCCGTCTATTTTAACGTCGATGAGCAGGGCCAGTTTGTTTTTGAGGTTGCCACCGTTCCGCAACCTGCGGCCGGTGCAATCGGCGCAGACGGTACCCGCGCAAGCAGTGATCCGGCGACTTATGACTTTTACGAGGATTACTACACGAACCCCGAGTATCGTAGCAATCTGAACATCGGCAATATCAGCATCGGCAATGACAGTGGCTCCTACGATTTCGGTACCTCAAGAATCGATGGCATGCTGGTCCAGCACCTCAAAGTCAGAACTCAGGACCTTTGATTATGGTTTATTCGACTTCTGTCGCTCTGACACTCGCTATTACTGCATTCCTCGGGTTTGTCCCGTCTGCCCATGCCGAGCTGGATCGTCTTGACGATGACGCGCTTTCCGAAGTGTCGGGTCAGGGCGGCATCTACGTTTCGGGTGAAGTCAGTATCAACGAGAACGGCGGTGCGTTTACCGATGCGGACAACAACAGTTACTTCGGTGACTGCGATACAGAAGGCAAGGTCTGTGGTGCCCGTTTCAGCTACAAGCCAGCGAAAGAGGGTGGCTGGTATGTAGTAGATGACATTCGCGGCAAATTTGCGTTTGAGGGGCTTACTCTCAAGGTACGGACGATCAATGACGGCTTTGCCGGAGACGGTGCCGAATTCAATGGTGATGTCCTGGAAATTGGATTGCCAGGAACCGTCCGCTATTCGGACGTTCAGTACACCATAGCGGGTAGCAACGGCGGCCGACCATCGACCGATCCGACCTATCAGCAAACCAACTTCTATACCGTTGAGATGCAGGGGGAGGCCGTGCTCAAGGGCAACCTCCTCGTCATCCCGACAGGTAATCCATAAGGCTACTGATCTATGGCCGCTACCTGCTTTCAGTATCGTCACTCATTACTGGCGCTGTCTATTATCGCCGCAGGCGTCCTGCCTTCCGCAGGTAGTGCCGGCCTTCGACAGCTGAATGACGCCGATCTCGCTGGCATCAGTGGTCAAGCGGGTATCACCGTTGAAATGGATACCAACCTGTCCGTCGACAAAATAATGTATTTCGACGACAGCCGTTCGATTTATCTACAAGACGTCCGGCTGGCCTCTAATCGGAGCGCCTCGGAAGGCGCCTTCCTCAAAGTCGATGCAGACATCCCCGCAGACGGTTCGCTCAATCTGGATGTTCTGATTGATGACCACCGCTTCAACATCGGTGACGTGAAACTTGGCGGCGATCCTTCCCTGGGAATGGGAAACTTTTTTACCGAAAGCGTCACTGAGCTGTGGCAGTTCGATATTGGTCGAGGCGCAGGCGGGAACGGATATACCTTCGGCGTTCAGTTCGACATGAGCCAGGGGCGTTTTGGCTACCGCACCAACGGCAACCTTCTGTTGATGGATGATATCGAGATGTCGTTGTCGGCGCCGGATATTCTCTTCCAGCAGGTCGGGAGTGCTTTATCTATCCGAGCGCCATCGGTAACCGGCCGGATCGAGATCGGCGATATCCGCTACAGCAACGATGGCTGGATGTACGGTGACGCCAGCTATCTGCCTAGCTACGGCGCCATGGCAATCGATTTTGATTTCAAGAGCTTTGTGTTCGTTCGGGCCGGTGGTCGGGAAGGGCAGGGTCTGCGCATGGACGGTCGCGTCGACATCAATCGCCTTGACGTCCTCTATGCTGACGGCAACTACGGTATTGCCATTCGCGATATTTCCGGTTTCGTCAGTGTTTTCGACATGCGTATGGATGTGACCCAGGATTGGCAGGGTCGCGATGCCTTGGGAATCACCTTTGGCTCCATCTTTACCAACCTTTCCATTGGCAGCATAGAGCTTGGCGCTCCCGTCGACGAAGCGACATTGACTGCCGCGCCGGTGCCCAGTATCGGCTCCCTGGATCTCAACTTGCTGTTTCAGAGCCGTAAGTACAAAGGCGAAAGTTTTGGAAACGCGATTTATCTTCAGGGCGGCGGCGACCTCAACTCCGGTAATCAGGGTATCCGCCTGGCGACCGAATGGAGCCTCGCTTCCGGTACCGTTACCTGGACGAATGACGGCAATAAGCTCATCTGGGACGGTTTGCAGACCTGGGGCCGTGGCGACCTGACTCTGGATATCACTCGTGAGGGTGTATTCGGTGGCCAACAGTACTACAACGGCATTCGATTTGGGTTTGAAGATCTTTTCGTTGGATATCGGGTTAATGGTTATCGCGTGGGCTCGCAGGACGCCGAGTTGCAGGGCGGTTCGGAATTGTTGCTGGGTCTTGGCGTATACCCTTCCTACGAATTCCGTCTCAATGGGCATGTCACCGTGGGTGCGGGTGGCGCAGAGGGTACGGGGCTGACCATAAACTCGGATATCTATCTCGATCAGGGGAAATTCGCCGTTCTTGCCGAAGCCTATGAAGATGCCAGTGGCAATGAGATAGAACAGAAAGGTGTGTGGGCGACGGAGCTCAGTTATGAGATGCACCTGCGTGACACCACGGTCGACGTGACTGACGAAGGCCTTGCGATTGTCGCTGGGGAGGCCTGGAGTACCATGGATATTGGTAATCTTCGGGTCGGTTCCGATTCTGGAAAGAGCTTTGGCCGTTTCAAGCTTGAGCGCTTCGAAGAAGGCAGCAGTATGACCATTTCCGGCGGCGCGGCTGAAGACTCGTGCGTCGGCGGCAGCGGTTCCTCTGCCTCGACATGTACGGGGGTCTGGCAGGAGCGAGGTGACCAGGGCGTACTGCTCTCGATGAAGAATATTTTCTCCGAGGCTTCGGCGGCGACTAACCGACGCAATGCGTTTACATGGGAAACGAACCGCGCGGTAGATGGAAGCGGTAACGCCATCAATAATACTGGCAACCAGCTGGTCATCAACAACTTCTATACCAACGACGGTCAGTCAGACGCTTCGGGTCAAGAGACCAATACCTACGGCATGCAGACGGACATGGCGATTGACGTCGTACGCACTCGTGTCGTCAAGAAGACGACCACAGACGCCGGTGTTGCCGGATCAGAGTTGATCCGGGACTCCGGAACGGCTTTGGGCTACCGCTGGGTCGTTGACCCATCTGAGGGTGATAAGCAGAACCGGCCTCTTGGATTGAACGTCGACACTCGCGTACGGTTCAAAGAGCTGGCTGTTGAAGGCGTTGATCTGGTTCATCCCGATGGCGGCTCAAGCCGCATGATATACGGCGCCAAGCTTCAGAACGCGGATATCCGGGCGAATCTTACAGCGACGCCCATCCGAGACTGACGGCACGGTCCTTTCTCGCAGTGCAAAAAGCCCGAGGGTTCGCCCCCGGGCTTTTTGTATTATGGCCCTGTTTACGCTTTAATTCCCCAGAGTTTTCCGCATCTTGGGGCCCCGATGACCATCCATGCACTGCTGGCTCTTCTCGCTGACGGCGAGATCCATTCCGGCCAATCAATTGCTTCAGCGCTCGGCGTCAGTCGGACTGCGGTCTGGAAACAGATCAAACGGGTCCAGGCCGAGGGCTATGAAGTCGAAAAGATTCGCGGTCACGGCTACCGCTTGGTCAAATCCATCGATTTCCTTTCCGGCCCTCGCATCCTGGCTGGCCTGCCGCCACAAATCAGCGACCGGATTCTATTGCAGATCTTCAGCGAAACGGACTCAACCAACACTGAGGTTTCCAGAATGCTGGTTGCGGCGGAGCCAGGTCAGATTCCTGTATGCATGGCCAATCGACAGTCGGCTGGTCGCGGCCGGCATGGCCGCGTGTGGCAGAGTCCAGGTGACGACAATATCTATCTCAGCCTCGGTTGCAGGCTCGCCGGTGGTTATAGCGCCCTCGATGGCTTGAGCCTCGTGGTCGGAGTTTCACTGGTAGAGGCCTTGAGAGCGCTGGGGGTGCCGCATCTTGCACTCAAATGGCCTAACGACCTCTTATTGAACGGTGCCAAACTTGCCGGTGTATTGATTGAGCTGCGCGGCGAGCTCGAAGGCGCGGTGCAGGTGGTCGTTGGTGTGGGTCTTAACGTTCATATGCAGGGCCAACAGGACATTGATCAAACCTGGACAAGCCTCGCTCAAGCCTGTCCCGAACGCCGGTGGGTCAGAAATGAGATCGCCGCCGGGCTGATTACAGCCTTGACCGCCAATATCGACGCATTCGCAGAGCGGGGCTTTGGTGCTTTTCGTGAGGCCTGGCAATCGCTTGATGTATTCAGCGGCTGCGCTGTGTCGTCGTCTTCAGGAGAGTTGTCAGGTATCGGGCGCGGGGTCGATGATGCCGGTAATTACCTGATCGAAGGGAGTGGCGGAATTGAGGCAGTCCGGGCAGGCGAGCTTAGCCTGCGTGCAGCCTCATGATGTTGCTGATCGATGCAGGGAACACCCGCCTCAAATGGACGGTTCGAGACGCGGACGATGCGACATGCCGCTCCGGTGCCTGTGCATTTGAAGGCCGGGCACTTGAGACTGAATTTACGCTGCTGTCTGAACAGTTGTCGGTGACGCGAGTTATCGTCACGACTGTGCGTTCCGAAGCTGATCGCTCGACGCTGGATGAGCTCGTCCAGAAATGCCTGGGCGTTACGCCTGAATTTTATTGGACTGAAGAGAGTCGGGCGGGTCTTAAAAATGCCTACGAAGATCCCAGCATCATGGGTGCAGACCGGTGGCACGCGCTGGTAGCTGCATGGAAACATCTTCGGGAAAGCTTCATTTTGATTGATGCTGGCAGCGCTATAACAGTTGAGTTTGTGAATGATCAAGGGCAGCATCTTGGTGGCTACATTCTGCCAGGGCGGCGCCTGCAACTGGAATCGCTCTCTCTGAACACCCCTCGCGTGCTTTACGATTCTGACGCCGCCGTTCAAACCATGCCTGGCAAAAACACCACCGAGTGTGTTCATAACGGCATCAATTGGCAGCGCCAGCTGCTGATCGATCGTTTGATGGCAATGCGGGAGTTTCGACACCGAGTCATCACCGGCGGAGATGCTGAGCACTGGCTGACCCTCGGGTTGAAAGCGCATCACTGGGCAAACCTGGTCTTCGATGGATTGGCTATCTGCGCATCCGAGGCTCCATGAAGCGATCTGTAATCATCCTGTTGCTGGCAAACATTGTGTTCTGGTGGTACATCGTCCAGCTACCAAGCGACGATGCTCTCGTTGCGCCGGTAGGCAACCAAGGCCTGCTACCTCGAGTCAGCCAGATTGAAATCGCAGTAGACGAATTGCCGGCAGATGAAGTCAGTGTGCCGGGAGCAGCGCAGGGCGAGCGATACTGTTTTCGGCTGGGTTGGTTCAAAAACGAGGTTGCCGCGAAGAGTGCTGCCAATGCGCTGGGGCTGACGGCTACTGAATTCAAAATCACCGATCTGCAGAAACAGCTTGAACCCTTCAACTGGGTCATCATCCCTCCATTGCCGACTCGCGCAGAAGCTCAAGCCCTTGTTGAAAGACTCCAGCAGGAGAATATCGACTCCTACCTGGTAACGGGCGGAGAGCAGGCGAATGGCATTTCGCTGGGCCTTTTCGTTTCCAGAGAAATAGCAAGGGAATTTCAATTGAAACTGCGTGAAAGGGATCTCAATGCAGAGTTGGCATTATTCCCCCGCAGTCAGTTAAGCTACGCCCTCGAATTTTTGGCTCGGCCGGGAATCACGAAAGCGGAAATTGGTCTGCTAAAACAGGATTATGCACGTCGCTTCGATCTTGTGGAAATTAGCGTCTGCCAGGGTGTTGCAAGCCCAAAAAAAAATCCGTAGTATACCGGCCTCGCTGAAGAGGCGAATGTGGGCTGGCGTAGCTCAGTTGGTAGAGCAGCTGACTTGTAATCAGCAGGTCGGGGGTTCGATTCCGTCCGCCAGCTCCACTCTTTAGTTTGCAGTAGGAGGATCGATTCGGATTCTTCTTCTGGAGGGGTTCCCGAGTGGCCAAAGGGATCAGACTGTAAATCTGACGGCATCGCCTTCGCAGGTTCGAATCCTGCCCCCTCCACCACTTTGATGATGCGGGCATCGTATAGTGGCTATTACCTCAGCCTTCCAAGCTGATGACGCGGGTTCGATTCCCGCTGCCCGCTCCAGTTTAGTTTTTATACGCTCATGTAGCTCAGTCGGTAGAGCACATCCTTGGTAAGGATGAGGTCACCGGTTCAATTCCGGTCATGAGCTCCACTTTCTCGGTCCGGTCAACGGCTCGGTCATTGGTTGATTAGGGAGATTGGTCGAATGTCTAAGTCCAAGTTTGAACGTAATAAGCCGCACGTAAACGTGGGCACCATCGGTCACGTTGACCATGGTAAGACCACTCTGACCGCCGCTCTGACTCGTGTATGTCACGAAGTATGGGGAACAGGCGAATCCCGTGCGTTCGACCAGATCGATAACGCGCCGGAAGAGCGTGCACGTGGTATCACCATCGCGACTTCCCACGTTGAGTACGATTCCCCGAACCGTCACTACGCTCACGTAGATTGCCCGGGACACGCGGACTACGTAAAGAACATGATCACTGGTGCTGCCCAGATGGACGGCGCGATTCTGGTCTGTTCCGCGGCTGACGGCCCAATGCCGCAGACCCGAGAGCACATTCTGCTGTCTCGTCAGGTTGGCGTACCGTTCATCGTTGTGTTCCTGAACAAGGCCGACATGGTCGACGACGAAGAGCTGCTTGAGCTGGTAGAGATGGAAGTGCGTGATCTGCTGAGCCAGTACGAGTTCCCAGGCGACGACACTCCGATCATCATCGGTTCAGCTCTGATGGCGCTGGAAGGCAAGGATGACAACGAAATGGGCACTACCGCTGTTAAGAAGCTGGTAGAAGCTCTGGACGACTACATTCCTGAGCCTGAGCGTGCGATTGATCAGCCATTCCTGATGCCGATCGAAGACGTGTTCTCTATCTCTGGTCGCGGTACGGTTGTGACCGGACGTGTAGAGCGCGGCATCATCAAGGTTGGTGATGAAATCGAAATCATCGGTATTCGTGACACCACCAAGACCACCTGTACCGGTGTTGAGATGTTCCGTAAGCTGCTCGACGAAGGTCGTGCTGGTGAGAACGTTGGTGTTCTGCTGCGTGGTACCAAGCGTGATGACGTTGAGCGTGGTCAGGTTCTGGCGGTACCGGGTTCAATCACTCCGCACACCAAGTTTGAGTGCGAAGTGTATGTACTGAGCAAGGAAGAGGGTGGTCGTCATACACCGTTCTTCAAGGGCTATCGTCCTCAGTTCTACTTCCGTACCACTGACGTAACTGGTTCCTGTGAACTGCCGGAAGGCGTGGAAATGGTTATGCCGGGCGACAACGTGAAGATGACCGTGACTCTGATCGCACCGATTGCGATGGAAGATGGTCTGCGCTTCGCGATCCGTGAGGGTGGTCGTACCGTTGGTGCCGGAGTTGTTTCAAAGATCGTCGAGTAAGCTCGACGGTCGCACCCGAGTTGGTGCAGGCCAGTAGCTCAATTGGCAGAGCAGCGGTCTCCAAAACCGCAGGTTGGGGGTTCGATTCCCTCCTGGCCTGCCATTTTTAACATCTCCGGATACATAAGTTGATTCCTATGGAGTCAAAAGCTCAGATGTCGACCAGTCGCTTCGATGCGTTGAAGTGGCTGGTTGTTTTTATACTCGTTGCAGTTGGCGTAGTGGGTAACCAGTATTTCAGCGCAGAGTCTGTGCTGTATCGTGTGCTGGGTCTTGTCGCCCTGGGCCTTGCTGCTCTTGGTGTTGCGCTGATGACCGACCGCGGTCGTCGCTTCGCCATACTGCTTAAGGAAGCTCGCGTTGAGCTTCGTAAAGTGGTGTGGCCCACTAGGCCGGAGCTGATCCAGACCACAGTAATCGTTATCGTATTTGTGCTCGTGGTTGGCTTGATCCTCTGGGGTATGGATTCCCTGATCAGCCTTCTGGTATCTGGCTTTATAGGTTAATAGGAGAAGGCAATGGCTATGCGTTGGTACGTCGTGCATGCCTACTCTGGCTTTGAGAAGCACGTGATGCGCACGCTCAAGGAGCGAGTTGCACTCAATGGTCTTGAAGACCGTTTTGGCGATATTCTCGTGCCGACTGAAGAAGTCGTCGAGATGCGCGAAGGCAAGAAGCGTAAGAGCGAGCGGAAGTTTTATCCAGGCTATGTGCTCGTTCAGATGGAAATGGACGACAGCACATGGCACATGGTGAAAAACACGCCGCGTGTTCTTGGGTTTATTGGTGGAACGAAAGACAAGCCCGCGCCGATCACCGAGCGTGAGGCCCAATCGATACTCCAGCGCGTCGAAAGCGGTATTGATAAGCCGAAGCCAAAAACATTGTTCGAGCCGGGCGAAATCGTTCGGGTCGTCGACGGTCCTTTTGCTGATTTCAATGGGGTCGTCGAAGAAGTTGATTACGACAAAAGCCGGGTCAAGGTGGCGGTTCTGATTTTTGGTCGCTCCACGCCGGTAGAGTTGGAATTCGGGCAGGTCGAGAAAGACTGATCGACCCTGTTCCTTTAGAGCTCGCGCACCCTTGGGTGATGCGGGCTTTTCGTGTCTGAGACGGGGAGCCGAAAGGCGCTTGCACCCACCAGGAGTTAATCATGGCAAAGAAAATTGCGGCTTACATCAAGCTTCAAGTAGCGGCCGGTCAGGCCAACCCTAGCCCCCCAGTGGGCCCTGCGCTGGGTCAGCGTGGCGTAAACATTATGGAATTCTGTAAGGCCTTCAATGCCTCTACCCAGGGCATGGAACCCGGTCTTCCGATTCCGACGGTCATCACTGTATACAGTGACCGTAGCTTCACTTTCGTTACAAAGACCCCGCCAGCGCCGGTTCTTCTGAAAAAGGCTGCAGGCATCAAGAGCGGTTCTGGTCGTCCGAACACTGAGAAAGTGGGCACTGTTACTCGCGCCCAGCTCGAAGAGATCGCCAAGACCAAAGAGCCTGATCTGACTGCAGCTGACATGGACGCTGCGGTACGTACCATTGCTGGCACCGCGCGCAGCATGGGCCTCAACGTGGAGGGTGTGTGAAATGGCTAAGCTGACCAAACGCCAGCAAATGATCCGCGAAAAAGTGGATGCCACTCGCGCTTACTCTGTCGACGATGCCGTCGCTCTGCTGGCCGAGCTTGCGAAAAGCGTCAAGTTCACTGAGTCTCTGGACGTAGCCGTCAACCTTGGTGTTGATGCGCGTAAATCAGACCAGGTCGTTCGTAGCAGCACCGTGTTGCCCCACGGTACAGGCAAGAGCGTTCGCGTTGCCGTATTTACCCAGGGTGCAAACGCTGACAAAGCGACTGCAGCTGGTGCCGACATCGTTGGTATGGATGAGCTTGCTGACGAAGTTAAGAAAGGCAACATGGACTTTGATGTCGTGATCGCGACTCCCGATGCCATGCGTGTCGTTGGTCAGCTCGGTCAGATCCTCGGTCCTCGCGGCCTGATGCCTAACCCGAAGGTAGGCACCGTGACTGCTGATGTTGAAACGGCAGTCAAAAACGCCAAGGCAGGCCAGGTTCGCTACCGCACGGACAAGAACGGCATCATCCATGCCCGTCTGGGTAATGTTGAATTCTCTGCTCAAGCCATCAAGGAAAACCTTGAAGTGCTGGTAGCAGATCTGAAAAAGGCCAAGCCTTCGTCAGCGAAGGGTGTGTATCTGAAGAAGATCACCCTTTCAACGACGATGGGTCCTGGCCTGACTGTCGATCAGAGCGCTTTGAATATCTAAGGTTCTGGTCTGCAGTAACTTTGTAGTCTTAGGCAATAGCCAAGGCTGTCAAAGACCGCAGGCCCCCGCGACGGAGCAGTCACTGTTCCGTCTCAAGGGTTAAAGCAACGCCTGCGCAGACGGTGTAAGACGTTCCCTGAACCCAAACACCGTTTAGGAGCTCCCTCGGGGGCAATATGGGTTTGCCGGAACTGAGTTCCGGCGAAATCGAGGAGAAAACCAGTGGCAATTAGACTCGACGACAAAAAAGCGATCGTCGCTGAGGTCAACGAGACTGCCGGTGGTGCTCTGTCTGTGGTTCTGGCCGATTACCGGGGTGTGACTTCCGGTGACATGATGGCGCTGCGTGCCAAGGCTCGTGCTGAAAACGTCCGTTTGAAGGTTGTTCGTAACAACCTGGCAAAACTGGCCGTTCGCGGTACTGAGTACGAGTGCATTGAAGCGGCTCTTGTTGGCCCGACTCTGCTGGCTTTCTCAATGGAAGATCCAGGTGCGGCAGCTCGTCTGCTCAAGGATTTTGCCAAAGAGAAAGAGGCGTTTGAGATCAAGGCCCTGGCCGTCGGCGGTGAGCTGATGGGCGCAGAGCAGATCGATCGCCTTGCCAAGCTCCCGACACGCCACGAGGCGTTGACGATGCTGGCCGTAGTAACACAGGCTCCGATCACCAAGCTCGCACGTACTTTGAACGAAATTCCGTCCAAGGTTACCCGTGTTGTAGCGGCAGTCCGGGATCAGAAGCGCGACGCTGCTTGATTCTGTTGAACACTTTATTTTTATTTCTGGGAGAAAGTCATGGCTCTGTCTAAAGACGATATTCTGAATGCAATCGCTGAAATGAGCGTAATGGAAGTAGTTGAGCTCGTAGAAGCAATGGAAGAGAAGTTCGGTGTTTCTGCTGCAGCTGCTGTAGCTGCTGCTCCGGCCGCTGCTGGTGGTGAAGCTGCTGCTGCTGAAGAGAAGACCGAATTCAACGTTGTTCTGACCGGTGCTGGTGAGAAGAAAGTTAACGTTATCAAGGCAGTTCGCGAGCTGACCGGTCTTGGCCTGAAAGAAGCCAAGGAAATGGTTGATGGCGCGCCTTCTACCATCAAGGAAGCTGCCAGCAAGGACGACGCTGAAGCTGCCAAGAAGAAGCTTGAGGAAGCAGGCGCTTCCGTTGAGCTTAAGTAATTACCGCAAGGTGATTGCCTCCGCGCCTGCGGGCGCGGCGAGGCTGGTGGCGATTCGCTGCCAGCCTTTTTCTGTTGTTACGGATAAAGTGGCTGCGGTGCTGTCATGAACTGCCCGCAGGAGCTCCACTGAACCTTCGGCCAGAGTCTCGTTCAAGACACCGCATTAGGTCGAGCAATTCGGCCCCGAAGCAAAACAGGGTTTGCTTCTTGATACCAGGTATCAGGTCTAAAGCTGGGGAATGCAGATGACTTACTCCTATACTGAGAAAAAACGGATTCGCAAAGATTTCAGCAAGTTGCCGTCCGTGATGGATGTTCCCTATTTGTTGTCGATCCAACTCGACTCCTACCGGGATTTCCTGCAAATGGAAGCTGCTGCCGACGCACGTCAGGAAACTGGCCTGCACGCAGCCTTCAAGTCCGTATTTCCAATTGTCAGTTATTCTGGCAATGCCGCACTCGAGTACGTGAGCTACCGAGTGGGCGATCCTGTTTTTGACGTGAAAGAGTGCCAGCTGCGCGGTGTAACCTACGCGGCGCCTCTGCGCGTCAAAGTCCGCCTGATCATTTACGATAAGGAATCGTCCAACAAGGCGATCAAGGACATTAAAGAGCAGGAAGTCTACATGGGCGAAATGCCCCTGATGACCGAGAACGGTACCTTCATTGTTAACGGTACCGAGCGCGTTATCGTCTCCCAGCTGCATCGCTCTCCTGGTGTGTTCTTTGACCACGACAAGGGCAAAACCCACTCTTCAGGCAAGCTCCTCTATTCTGCCCGCGTGATTCCTTACCGTGGCTCATGGCTTGACTTCGAGTTCGATCCAAAAGATTCCGTTTTCGTCCGGATCGACCGCCGTCGTAAGCTGCCGGCGTCCATTCTTCTGCGGGCGCTGGGTTTCTCCTCCGAGCAGATTCTGGAGATGTTCTTCGACACCAGTAAGTTCTCCCTGGGCGAAGACAAGTGCAAACTCGAGCTGGTGCCGAGCCGTCTGCGCGGCGATATCGCCACATTCGACATTACTGACCAAAACGGCGAAGTCATCGTCGAAGAAGGCCGCCGTGTCACCGCGCGCCATATTCGTCAGCTCGAGAAAGCCGGTATTACAGAGCTGGACGTGCCGACTGAATATCTCTACGGCCGCGTCGTCGCTCGCGACATGATCGATCAGAAGAGCGGTGAAGTTCTGGTGGAGTGTAACTCCGAGATCACCGAAGAGATCATGAAGACGCTGCTCGAAGCAGGTTTCACTGAACTCGAAACGCTCTATACCAATGATCTCGATTGTGGTCCGTTCATCTCGGATACCCTGCGCGTTGATCCGACCCGCACTCAGCTAGAGGCACTGGTCGAAATTTATCGCATGATGCGTCCCGGTGAGCCACCGACCAAAGAATCTGCAGAGAACCTGTTTACCAATCTGTTCTTCTCGGATGAGCGTTACGATCTTTCTGCGGTTGGCCGCATGAAACTGAATCGTCGCCTCGGTCGTGAAGAAAGCACTGGCGAAGGTATTCTGACCAACGAAGATATCGTAGACGTCCTCAAGACGCTGATCGCTATTCGTAACGGTCAGGGTTCGGTGGATGACATCGACAACCTCGGAAACCGTCGTATTCGCTCCGTTGGTGAGATGGCTGAAAATCAGTTCCGTGTTGGCCTCGTGCGCGTCGAGCGCGCTGTCCGTGAGCGTCTGAGTCTGGCTGAGAGCGAAGGCCTGATGCCTCAGGACCTGATCAACGCCAAGCCGGTCGCGGCGGCGGTGAAGGAGTTCTTTGGTTCCAGCCAGCTCTCCCAGTTTATGGATCAGAACAATCCGCTGTCTGAAGTGACCCACAAGCGTCGCGTGTCGGCTCTTGGTCCCGGTGGTCTGACCCGTGAGCGAGCCGGCTTTGAGGTTCGCGACGTTCATCCGACTCACTACGGTCGCGTGTGTCCTATCGAGACGCCGGAAGGTCCGAACATCGGTCTAATCAACTCGCTGGCAACTTATGCGCGTACCAATTCCTACGGTTTCCTTGAGAGCCCGTACCGTAAGGTTATTGACGGCCAGGTTACCGACGAGATCGTGTACCTGTCTGCGATCGAAGAAAGCAATTACGTCATCGCCCAGGCCAGTGCGGCTGTGGATGAAAACAACCGTCTGACCGATGAGCTGGTCACCGTTCGTCATCTGAACGAATTTACCGTGACGCCGCCAGAAAACGTCAACTTTAAAGACGTTTCTCCGCGTCAGGTCGTTTCGGTGGCCGCATCGCTGATTCCATTCCTCGAGCACGATGATGCTAACCGGGCCCTGATGGGTTCGAACATGCAGCGTCAGGCTGTTCCGACTCTTCGCGCAGACAAGCCGCTGGTCGGTACGGGTCTTGAGCGGATCGTTGCCCAGGATTCTGGCGTCTGTGTGACTGCCCGCCGCGGCGGTGAAATCGAAAGCGTGGATGCGGCCCGTATCGTTGTTCGTGTTAATGACGCGGAAACCGATGCTGGTGACGCCGGTGTAGATATCTATAACCTCACCAAGTACACGCGCTCCAACCAGAACACCTGCATCAACCAGCGTTCGATCGTCAAGAAAGGCGACATTGTCGCCCGCGGCGATGTGCTGGCAGATGGTCCTTCAGTGGATCTCGGTGAACTGGCGCTGGGTCAGAACATGCGCATCGCGTTCATGCCCTGGAACGGTTACAACTTCGAGGACTCCATTCTGGTTTCCGAGAAGGTGGTTCAGGAAGATCGTTTCACCACCATCCACATTCAGGAACTGACCTGTGTGGCTCGGGATACCAAGCTCGGCTCTGAAGAGATCACTGCAGATATTCCGAACGTTGGTGAAAGTGCTCTTTCAAAGCTGGATGACTCCGGCATCGTTTACATCGGCGCTGAAGTCGGTCCCGGCGACATCCTGGTCGGTAAGGTAACGCCTAAGGGCGAGACCCAGCTGACTCCGGAGGAAAAGCTGCTAAGAGCCATCTTCGGTGAGAAGGCCTCTGACGTTAAAGATACCTCCGCCCGGGTTTCCACCGGCACTCGGGGTACTGTTATTGACGTGCAGGTCTTCACACGTGACGGCATCGAGAAGGATCAGCGTGCGCAGTCCATCGAGAAGGAACAGCTCGACCAGTTCCGTAAGGACTTGAAAGACGAGTATCGCATCGTCGAAGGCGCCACCTATGAGCGTTTGACCAATGCGCTCAAGGGACAGGAAGTCATCAGTGGTCCGGGTCTGAAAAAAGGCGCGGTGCTGGAAGAGTCCTATCTGGCGGAGCTGCCCCGTCCCGAGTGGTTCAAGCTGCGCATGAAGGACGAAAACCTGAACGAACTTCTGGAGAAGTCCGAACAGGGTCTGGAAGATCGCAAGGCCAACCAGGAAGAGCGTTTTGAAGACAAGAAGCGCAAGCTTCAGCAGGGCGACGATCTGGCACCGGGCGTACTCAAAATCGTCAAGGTTTATCTGGCGATCAAGCGTCGCGTTCAGCCTGGTGACAAGATGGCAGGACGTCACGGTAACAAGGGTGTTATCTCAGCCGTTAAGCCTATCGAGGATATGCCTTACGACGAGCAGGGCAATCCGGTCGATATCGTTCTGAACCCGCTGGGTGTTCCTTCGCGGATGAACGTAGGTCAGGTACTCGAGACGCATCTGGGTGCTGCGGCCAAGGGTATTGGCCAGAAAATCAACACCATGCTCGAAGAGCAGCGCAAAGTGGCTGATCTGCGTGACCTGCTGCAGAAGGTTTACAACCCGAGCGAACTGGTCAAGCCGGTCGACCTCGACAGCCTGACTGATCAGGAAATCATTGAGATGTGCAACAACCTGCGCGGTGGTGTGCCAATGGCAACAGCCGTTTTCGATGGTGCCAAGGAAGACGAGGTCAAGTATATGCTTGAGCTCGGCGGTCTCGACACCAGCGGACAGGTTCGACTGTACGATGGCCGTACTGGGGACATGTTTGATCGTCCGGTAACCGTTGGCTACATGTACATGCTCAAGCTGAACCACCTGATCGACGACAAGATGCACGCTCGTTCCACCGGATCCTACAGCCTCGTTACTCAGCAGCCGCTGGGTGGTAAGGCGCAGTTCGGTGGTCAGCGCTTCGGTGAGATGGAAGTCTGGGCTCTGGAAGCCTATGGCGCCGCCTACACCTTGCAGGAAATGCTGACTGTTAAGTCCGACGACGTGAATGGCCGAACCAAGATGTATAAGAACATCGTCGATGGCGATCATCGTATGGAGCCGGGTATGCCCGAGTCCTTCAATGTTCTGGTCAAGGAGATCCGCTCGCTGGGTATCGATATCGAGCTGGAATCCGAGTAAGCCTGATCGTTTTTTGGCCGCGTGAGCGGGCACTTCGGTGCCCGCCCGAGACTAACGCCATCCGGAGCCGTTACTGATGAAAGATTTGCTGAATCTTCTTAAGAATCAGAACCAGAAGCAGGAATTCGATGCGATTCGTATCGGCCTGGCTTCTCCCGACATGATCCGTTCCTGGTCCTTCGGCGAAGTGAAGAAGCCCGAGACCATCAACTACCGGACTTTCAAGCCGGAGCGGGACGGTCTGTTCTGCGCCAAAATTTTTGGTCCGATCAAAGATTACGAGTGCCTTTGCGGCAAGTACAAGCGACTGAAGCATCGCGGCGTTATCTGTGAAAAGTGCGGCGTTGAAGTTGCACTAGCCAGCGTTCGCCGTGAGCGCATGGGCCATATTGAGCTGGCCAGCCCGGTCGCTCACATCTGGTTCCTGAAGTCACTGCCATCCCGCATCGGTCTGATGCTGGACATGACTCTGCGTGATATTGAACGGGTTCTGTACTTTGAATCGTTCATTGTCATTGACCCCGGCATGACCACGCTTGAGCGTGGCCAGCTGCTGAACGACGAACAGTATTTCGAAGCGCTTGAGGAATTCGGCGACGAATTTGATGCCCGCATGGGTGCCGAAGCCATCAAGGCATTGCTGGACGATATCGATATCCAGTCCGAAGTTGATGCGCTGCGTGAAGAAATTCCGCAGACCAACTCCGAAACCAAGATCAAGAAGTTCACCAAGCGACTGAAGATCCTTGAGGCGTTCCTGTATTCCGGCAACCGTCCTGGCGACATGATCATGACGGTGCTGCCGGTTCTGCCGCCGGATCTGCGCCCGCTGGTACCGCTGGACGGTGGTCGGTTTGCAACCTCTGATCTGAACGATCTGTATCGTCGGGTAATCAACCGGAACAACCGTCTCAAGCGTCTGCTCGAGCTGAACGCGCCGGACATCATCGTCCGTAACGAAAAGCGGATGCTGCAGGAAGCGGTTGACGCATTGCTCGACAACGGTCGTCGTGGCCGTGCCATCACTGGCACCAACAAGCGTCCATTGAAGTCGCTTGCTGACATGATCAAGGGTAAGCAGGGTCGTTTCCGTCAGAACCTGCTCGGTAAGCGTGTCGACTACTCCGGTCGTTCGGTGATCGTGGTAGGTCCCTATCTGCGCCTGCATCAGTGTGGTCTTCCCAAGAAGATGGCGCTGGAGCTGTTCAAGCCGTTCATCTTCTCAAAGCTTGAGCATCGCGGTCTGGCTACCACCATCAAAGCGGCCAAGAAAATGGTCGAGCGCGAAGAAGCGGTGGTCTGGGACATTCTGGATGAAGTCATCCGTGAGCACCCGATCATGCTGAACCGGGCGCCGACGCTTCACCGTCTGGGTATCCAGGCGTTCGAGCCGGTTCTGATCGAAGGTAAAGCCATCCAGCTTCACCCGCTGGTCTGTGCGGCTTACAACGCTGACTTCGACGGCGACCAGATGGCGGTTCACGTACCGCTGACGCTGGAAGCCCAGCTGGAAGCCCGTGCGTTGATGATGTCTACCAACAACGTACTGTCGCCAGCGAACGGTGAGCCAATTATCGTTCCGTCACAGGACGTGGTTCTGGGCCTCTATTACATGACCCGCGAGCGCAAGCGCGCTGTTGGCGAAGGTCGTGTGTTCGCGGACGTCAAGGAAGTTCACCGCGCCTACGGGGCCAAAGCGGTGGATCTTCAGGCTTCTATTAAAGTCCGGGTGACTGAAGTCACTTTCCCGGAAGGCGAGCGGGTAGAGACTCGTTCCATCGTCGAAACCACGGTCGGTCGGGCGCTGTTGTTCGATATCGTTCCGGAAGGCATGCCTTTCGAAGTGGTTAACAAGCCGATGGTCAAGAAGGCGATCTCGAATCTGATCAATCTGTGCTACCGCACCGTTGGCCTGAAAGAGAGCGTTATCTTCGCCGATCAGCTGATGTACATGGGTTTCCATTACGCCACTGTTTCCGGTACATCGATCGGCTTCAATGATTTCGAGATTCCGCCAGAGAAGTACGAGCTGGTGGATGCAGCGAGTGACGAAGTAAAGGAAATCGAATCCCAGTACGCGTCCGGTCTGCTGACCCAGGGCGAGAAGTACAACAAGGTTATCGATATCTGGTCGCGCGCCAACGACAAGGTTTCCAAGGCCATGATGGACCGACTCTCCAAAGAGCAGGTCTTTGATGCCGAGGGCAATCCGGTCATGGGTGAAGACGGCAATCCGGTCATGCAGGAGTCGTTCAACTCCGTTTACATGATGGCTGATTCCGGTGCGCGGGGTTCCGCAGCTCAGATCCGTCAGCTTGCCGGGATGCGTGGTCTGATGGCCAAGCCAGATGGCTCGATCATCGAAACGCCCATCACCGCGAACTTCCGTGAAGGTCTGAACGTACTGCAGTACTTCATCTCGACTCACGGTGCTCGTAAAGGTCTGGCAGATACCGCTCTGAAGACGGCCAACTCAGGTTACCTGACCCGTCGCCTGGTCGACGTGTCGCAGGATCTGGTGGTCACCGAAGTCGACTGCGGTACCGAGGAAGGCCTGCTGCTCACGCCGCACATCGAAGGTGGTGACGTCGTTGTGCCGCTGGGCGATCGGGTTCTGGGTCGAGTCACAGCGCGCGACGTGTTTACGCCAACCGACAAAGATAACGCTGTCGTGGCTGCCGGCACCTTGCTGGATGAAGGTACGGTCGAAATGATTGAGCGTGCCGGTGTGGATGAGATCTGGGTCCGCTCCGCAATTACCTGTGATACCAAGCACGGTGTTTGTGCCAGCTGTTATGGTCGTGATCTGGCTCGTGGCCACCTGGTTAACGTTGGTGAAGCTGTGGGTGTTATCGCGGCTCAGTCTATCGGTGAACCCGGTACCCAGCTCACCATGCGTACGTTCCACATTGGTGGTGCGGCAAGCCGGGCGTCAGCAGTGGACAGCATTCAGGTCAAGCACGGCGGCACCGTTCGTCTGCACAACCTGAAGTCCATTGAGAAAAGCGATGGGTCGCTGGTCGTAGTTTCCCGGTCATCTGCTCTGGCAGTAGCCGACGAGCAGGGTCGGGAGCGCGAGTGGTACAAGTTGCCTTATGGTGCCGTACTGTCGGTCAAGAATGGTGACGCCGTTGATGCGGGTGTCGTGGTGGCCAAGTGGGATCCGCACACTCACCCGATCATCGCCGAAGGTGCTGGTACCGCCAAGTTCATCGCTATGGACCAGGGCATTACGGTGCGTACCCAGACTGATGAGCTGACCGGTCTGTCCACCATTGAAGTACTGGACCCCAACGAGCGTCCGGCAGCGGGCAAGGACATCCGTCCGACGGTCGCCATTGTCGACGAGTCTGGTGAGGAAGTGGTGCTGCCAGGCGGAAGCCCGGCTCAGTACAACCTGCCGGCGAACGCACTGGTAACGCTGGCAGACGGCGGCAATGTGGAATTGGGTGACGTTGTTGCCCGTATTCCGCAGGAGAGCTCGAAGACCCGGGATATCACTGGTGGTCTGCCACGGGTTGCCGACCTGTTCGAAGCGCGTCGTCCGAAAGAGCCGGCCATTCTGGCCGAAATCAGCGGTATGGTGTCCTTCGGTAAGGAAACCAAAGGCAAGAAACGTCTCGTGATTACACCACGCGATGATGATCCTTATGAGGTTCTGATTCCGAAGTATCGCCAGTTGAACGTGTTTGAAGGCGAAACGGTAGAGCGAGGCGAAGTGATCGCCGACGGCCCATCCAACCCTCATGACATTCTGCGTCTTTTGGGTGTGGTGGCGCTGTCCAAGTACATCACGAACGAAATCCAGGACGTGTACCGTCTGCAGGGTGTTGTCATTAACGATAAACATATCGAAGTTATCGTTCGGCAGATGCTGCGCAAGGTCGAGATTTCCGACGGTGGTGAAACCAGCTTCATCGCTGGCGATACCGTTGAGTATCACCAGTTTGTTGAAGAGAACGCCAAGGCGGTCGCCGAGGACAAGCAGCAGGCTCGTGGAGAGCGTCTGCTCCTGGGTATTACCAAGGCGTCCCTGGCCACCGAGTCGTTCATTTCGGCTGCTTCGTTCCAGGAAACCACTCGGGTTCTTACCGAAGGTGCCGTCACCGGCAAGCGCGATTATCTGCGCGGCCTGAAGGAGAACGTCGTAGTGGGTCGTCTGATCCCGGCCGGTACCGGTCTGGCTTATCACAGCGAACGTCGTCGCAAGCGTGATCTCGAAGAGCACGGTGTTACGGCTGAAGATGTGGTAGAAGCACTCAGCGCAGAACTCAATCGCGAGTCCTGAGCAGAGAGCTGATCAAAAAGAAATCAGTCGTCTTGACTGGTATGGGCCGCAGGCTTAAACTTGCGGCCCTTAATTTATGCCCGCCCCGTGCGGGCATTGTTCAATGATCCGGTTTTATTGGAGTTTGCTTACATGGCAACGATTAATCAGTTGGTACGTAAGCCTCGTAAACGCAAGGTAGCCAAGAGCGACGTTCCCGCGCTCCAGGCCTGCCCTCAGCGTCGTGGCGTGTGCACCCGCGTGTACACCACTACGCCGAAGAAGCCGAACTCTGCACTGCGTAAAGTGTGTCGTGTTCGTCTGACCAACGGTTACGAGGTTTCTTCTTATATTGGTGGTGAAGGCCACAACCTCCAGGAGCACAGTGTGGTCCTGATCCGCGGCGGTCGAGTCAAAGACCTTCCGGGTGTGCGTTACCACACCGTTCGCGGAACACTGGACACCCAGGGTGTGCAGAATCGGAAGCAGGGCCGTTCCAAGTACGGTACTAAGAAGCCGAAATCCTAATTTGCCCCACGTACACCTTTTATCGTTAATCAGAACGATGAGAGTAAGGCTGAGTGGCTTGATGCCATCTCAGGGGTTCCTGAAGACCTTTTTAATGTAAGGGCTTATCGATGCCTAGAAGAAGAGTTGCAGCTAAACGGGAAATCATCCCGGATCCGAAATTCGGCAGCCCGCGGCTGGCGAAGTTTATCAACCACGTGATGGAAAGCGGCAAGAAAGCCGTAGCCGAGCGCATTGTTTATGGCGCCCTGGACATCGTTGCTGAAAAGTCCAAGGAAGAGCCGCTCGACATGTTCGAGAAAGCGCTTGAGAACATCCAGCCGATGGTTGAGGTTAAATCCCGTCGTGTGGGTGGTGCGACCTATCAGGTCCCCGTTGAAGTACGTCCGTCCCGTCAAAACGCGCTGGCAATGCGCTGGCTCGTTGAATTTTCACGGAAGCGTGGCGAGAAGTCCATGGCACAGCGCCTGGCTGGCGAGATCCTCGATGCTGTAGACAGCAAAGGTTCTGCGGTCAAGAAGCGCGAAGATGTCCATCGTATGGCTGAGGCCAACAAGGCTTTCTCTCACTTCCGTTTCTAACCAGTCGAGGTTAATACAGTGGCACGCAAGACTCCTATTAAGCGATACAGAAACATTGGTATCTGCGCACACGTCGATGCGGGTAAAACCACCACTACCGAGCGTGTACTTTTCTACACCGGTATCTCTCACAAGATCGGTGAAGTACACGAAGGTGCGGCCACCATGGACTGGATGGAGCAGGAGCAGGAGCGTGGTATCACCATCACCTCAGCTGCGACCACCTGTTTCTGGCAGGGCATGGATAAGCAGTACGACGAGCATCGCATCAACATCATCGATACTCCTGGACACGTTGACTTCACTATCGAAGTAGAGCGTTCTCTGCGGGTTCTTGACGGTGCTGTGGTCGTTTTCTGCGGCTCTTCTGGTGTTGAGCCTCAGTCCGAAACTGTCTGGCGTCAGGCCAACAAGTATGAAGTTCCGCGCATGGTGTTCGTCAACAAGATGGACCGTGCCGGCGCGAACTTCCTGCGCGTGGTCGATCAGATCAAAAATCGTCTGGGTGCTACTCCCGTTCCTGTCCAGCTGCCGATCGGCGCTGAAGACGAGTTCGAGGGCGTAATCGATCTGATTCGTGAGACGGCCATTTACTGGAATGAAGAAGATTCCGGTGCCACTTACGAAGAGCGTCCGGTGCCTGCGGATATGGCCGAAGAAGTTGCCATGTACCGCGAGCAGATGATGGAAGCGGCCGCCGAAGCCAACGAAGAGCTCATGGAAAAGTACCTCGAAGAAGGTGAGCTTTCCAAAGAAGAGATCAAAAAAGGTCTGCGTCTGCGCACGTTGGCTAACGAGATCGTTATCGCGACTTGCGGTTCAGCATTCAAAAACAAGGGTGTTCAGGCTGTTCTGGATGCTGTTATTGAATTTCTGCCTGCGCCAGATGAAGTTAAGGCGATTCGCGGTGAAGTTGACGAAGACGGCACCGAAGAAACCCGTCCTGTTGACGACGAAGCTCCGTTCGCAGCTCTGGCCTTCAAGATCGCGACCGACCCGTTTGTTGGTACGCTGACCTTCTTCCGTGTTTACTCTGGTCGCCTGGAATCCGGGCAGGCTGTGTACAACTCGGTCAAGCAGAAGAAAGAGCGTATCGGCCGTATGGTTCAGATGCATGCTAAAGACCGGAACGAAATCAAGGAAGTTCTGGCCGGCGACATTGCTGCTGCGATCGGTCTGAAGAGCGTCACCACGGGTGACACCCTTTGCGACGAAAACGCAAAAATCGTCCTCGAGCGCATGGAATTCCCTGAGCCGGTTATTTCCGTAGCCGTTGAGCCGAAGTCCAAAGCAGACCAGGAAAAGATGGGTATCGCGCTGGGCAAACTGGCCCAGGAAGATCCGTCGTTCCGTGTGCGCACTGACGAAGAGTCCGGTCAGACCATCATCTCAGGTATGGGTGAGCTGCACCTGGATATCATCGTTGACCGTATGCGTCGCGAGTTCAAGGTCGAAGCAAACATCGGTAAGCCTCAGGTGGCCTACCGTGAGTGCATCCGCAAAGCAGTGGAAGTTGAAGGTAAGTTTGTTCGTCAGTCCGGTGGTCGTGGTCAGTACGGTCACGTTTGGGTCAAGCTCGAGCCGCTGCCCCTGGATGATGAAGATGGCGAAAACTTTATCTTCGAAAATGCCATCGTTGGTGGTGTGGTGCCGAAGGAATATATCCCGGCAGTTCAGCAGGGTATTAGCGAGCAGATGCAGAACGGTGTTCTGGCTGGCTATCCGCTGCTGAAGGTCAAAGCAACGCTGTTCGATGGTTCTTACCACGATGTTGACTCCAACGAAATGGCCTTCAAAATTGCCGGCTCCATGGCAATGAAGAAGGGTGCTCTTGAAGCCAGCCCTGCGCTGCTCGAGCCGATCATGAAGGTGGAAGTGGTAACTCCGGAAGACTACATGGGTGATGTGGTCGGCGACCTTAACCGTCGTCGTGGTCTTGTCCAGGGTATGGACGAAAGTCCTGCTGGCAAGCTGGTCCGTGCGGAAGTGCCACTGTCTGAGATGTTTGGTTACGCGACTGATCTGCGTTCCGCTACTCAGGGTCGTGCATCGTACTCGATGGAGTTCTCCCGCTACATGGAAGCGCCATCAAACATTGCCGAAGCGATTATCAAAAAGGGTTGATCCCGGGATTTAAGTAAAAGGAAGAGGTAAAACCGTGTCCAAGTCAAAGTTTGAACGTAATAAGCCGCACGTAAACGTGGGCACCATCGGTCACGTTGACCATGGTAAGACCACTCTGACCGCCGCTCTGACTCGTGTATGTCACGAAGTATGGGGAACAGGCGAATCCCGTGCGTTCGACCAGATCGATAACGCGCCGGAAGAGCGTGCACGTGGTATCACCATCGCGACTTCCCACGTTGAGTACGATTCCCCGAACCGTCACTACGCTCACGTAGATTGCCCGGGACACGCGGACTACGTAAAGAACATGATCACTGGTGCTGCCCAGATGGACGGCGCGATTCTGGTCTGTTCCGCGGCTGACGGCCCAATGCCGCAGACCCGAGAGCACATTCTGCTGTCTCGTCAGGTTGGCGTACCGTTCATCGTTGTGTTCCTGAACAAGGCCGACATGGTCGACGACGAAGAGCTGCTTGAGCTGGTAGAGATGGAAGTGCGTGATCTGCTGAGCCAGTACGAGTTCCCAGGCGACGACACTCCGATCATCATCGGTTCAGCTCTGATGGCGCTGGAAGGCAAGGATGACAACGAAATGGGCACTACCGCTGTTAAGAAGCTGGTAGAAGCTCTGGACGACTACATTCCTGAGCCTGAGCGTGCGATTGATCAGCCATTCCTGATGCCGATCGAAGACGTGTTCTCTATCTCTGGTCGCGGTACGGTTGTGACCGGACGTGTAGAGCGCGGCATCATCAAGGTTGGTGATGAAATCGAAATCATCGGTATTCGTGACACCACCAAGACCACCTGTACCGGTGTTGAGATGTTCCGTAAGCTGCTCGACGAAGGTCGTGCTGGTGAGAACGTTGGTGTTCTGCTGCGTGGTACCAAGCGTGATGACGTTGAGCGTGGTCAGGTTCTGGCGGTACCGGGTTCAATCACTCCGCACACCAAGTTTGAGTGCGAAGTGTATGTACTGAGCAAGGAAGAGGGTGGTCGTCATACACCGTTCTTCAAGGGCTATCGTCCTCAGTTCTACTTCCGTACCACTGACGTAACTGGTTCCTGTGAACTGCCGGAAGGCGTGGAAATGGTTATGCCGGGCGACAACGTGAAGATGACCGTAACTCTGATCGCACCGATTGCGATGGAAGATGGTCTGCGCTTCGCGATCCGTGAGGGTGGTCGTACCGTTGGTGCCGGAGTTGTTTCAAAGATTGTTGAGTAACTTCAGCGCTTGCGCTCTTTGAGCGTGATGACAAAAAGGGGGCTGCCTGGCAGCCCCTTTTTTTGTCCCCGGGGGCTAAGGGTTCGGGAGGGTCAAAATGACGACTGCGTCGCCTTGACTCTGTTGGATAATATGCATACAATGCGGCTCCTTTTTTTGAAGGTTGGCTCATAAGTAGCTGCTACGAGTGGAGTTTGGTTCATGCAAAGCCAAAAAATCAGAATTCGGTTGAAGGCATTCGATTATCGCCTCATCGACCAGTCCACGCAGGAGATTGTCGAGACCGCGAAGCGGACTGGCGCTCAGGTGCGCGGACCAATTCCCTTGCCGACCCGCAAGGAAATTTACACAGTGCTGATTTCCCCGCACGTCAACAAAGACGCACGGGATCAGTATGAAATTCGCACTCACAAGCGTTTGCTCGACATCGTCGAGCCGACGGAAAAGACAGTAGATGCATTGATGAAGCTGGATCTGGCCGCTGGAGTAGACGTACAGATCAGCCTCGGCTGATATCCGCCCGGATATCAGTCAGTGTAACTGTCCTAAGGCCATAGAGGGTGAGAGCCCCGTACACTATAGAGGTGAAACATGGCAATTGGTGTTGTCGGTCGTAAGGCCGGTATGACCCGTATTTTTACGGAAGATGGGCAAGCAGTGCCCGTAACGGTAATTGAGGTTGAAGCCAACCGCATTACCCAGCTCAAGACCCTCGAGTCTGACGGCTATCGCGCAGTTCAAATTACTGTCGGCGAGCGTCGTTCCTCTCGCGTTACCAAAGGTGCTGCAGGTCACTACGCAAAGGCTGGTGTTGAAGCCGGTCGTGGTCTGTGGGAATTCCGTCTTGCTGATGGCGAAGGTGATGACCTGGCCGTTGGCGGCGAGATCAAAGCCGATGTCTTTTCTGACGGTCAGATGGTTGATGCCACTGGTCGCTCTAAAGGTAAGGGTTTCCAAGGCGGTGTGAAGCGCTGGAATTTCTCCATGCAGGACGCCACTCACGGTAACTCTCTGTCCCATCGGGCGCCGGGTTCAATTGGTCAAAATCAGACCCCGGGTCGCGTATTCAAGGGCAAAAAGATGGCTGGCCAGATGGGTAACGTTCAGGTGACTACTCAGAACCTGGAAGTTGTCCGTGTTGACGCAGAGCGTAATCTGCTGCTGATTCGTGGTGCCGTACCTGGCGCTACCGGCGGCGATGTCGTCATCAAGCCTGCAGTTAAAGCCTGAGGAGCGGTGCCATGGAACTGACTATTACAGGTAGCGACAAGGGCATCTCCGTTTCTGATGTTCTGTTCGCCAAAGATTTCAATGAATCCCTGGTCCATCAGGTCGTCACTGCCTATATGGCAGGCGGTCGCCAGGGAACCCGTGCTCAGAAGACTCGCTCGGAAGTGTCTGGCGGCGGCAAGAAGCCGTGGCGCCAGAAGGGTACCGGACGTGCACGTGCGGGAACCATTCGTAGTCCGATCTGGCGTACCGGTGGCGTGACTTTCGCTGCCAAGCCTCAGAACTACGAGCAAAAAGTAAACCGCAAGATGTACCGTGCGGCAATGCGTTCCATCTTCTCCGAGCTGGTCCGTCAAGAGCGCCTGGTCGTGGTTGAAGACCTCGCAGTCGAAACACCTAAGACCAAAGCATTCAGCGCCAAGCTTCAAGGTATGGGTGTCAGCAGCGCTCTGATTCTGTCAGAAACTGTTGAGCAGAACCTGCACCTGGCTTCACGCAACATTCCTAACGTGGATGTACGTGATGTTGCCGGCCTGGATCCGGTCAGCCTCGTCGCTTATGAGAAGGTCGTGGTGACCGTTCCGGCGCTTAAGAAGATTGAGGAGATGCTGGGATGAATCAGGAACGCATTTATAAGGTCCTGCTCGGACCTCATATTTCGGAGAAGGCCTCCATTGCTGCCGAACGCAACCAGGTTGTGTTCCGTGTTGCTCCGGATGCCACCAAGCCCGAAGTAAAAAAAGCCGTTGAGCAACTGTTCAACGTTACCGTCGAAGGTGTTCAGATTCTGAACCGTAAGGGTAAGCTCAAGCGCACTATCCGCGGGTTCGGCAAGCGTAATGACATTCGTAAGGCTTATGTAAAGCTGGCAGAAGGTCAGGACATCGATTTTCTGGATGTGGAATAAGGTAAAGGGGTCGTAATATGCCGATCGTCAAAACCAAACCAACATCTGCTGGCCGCCGTCATGTTGTAAAGCTTTACAACCCGGAGCTCCACAAAGGGCGCCCTTACGAGCCGTTGGTCGAATCACTGAACAAGACCGGTGGTCGTAACCACTTTGGTCGCATCACAACCCGTCACGTTGGTGGTGGTCACAAGCGCCATTATCGTGTGATTGATTTTAAACGGATGAAAGATGGTATCCCGGCGGTTGTAGAACGTCTGGAATATGATCCGAACCGTTCCGCGCACATCGCGCTGCTGAAATATGCCGATGGCGAGCGTCGTTACATTATCGCTCCCAAAGGTCTTTCTGCAGGCGATCCTGTGCGCTCTGGTATCGACGCGCCGATCAAGGTCGGAAGCACTCTGCCAATCCGGAACATTCCGGTTGGTTCCGTGATTCATTGCGTCGAGCTCAAGCCTGGCAAAGGTGCTCAGCTGGCTCGCTCTGCGGGCGCATCCGTACAGCTGGTTGCACGGGAAGGTGGCTACGCCACTATCCGTCTGCGCTCAGGTGAAATGCGCAAGGTGCTGGTTGACTGCCGCGCGACGTTGGGCGAAGTGTCCAACAGCGAGCACAGTCTGGAGCAGCTTGGTAAAGCGGGTGCATCACGTTGGCGTGGCAAGCGTCCAACAGTACGTGGTGTTGCTATGAACCCAGTTGACCATCCACATGGTGGTGGTGAAGGGCGGACCTCTGGTGGTCGTCACCCGGTTACTCCGTGGGGCGTTCCGACTAAGGGGCACAAAACTCGTAAGAACAAGCGTACTGACAAAATGATAGTACGTCGTCGTTCAAGCAAGTAAACGACTACATCAATAGAGGAATTTGCTGTGCCACGTTCTTTGAAGAAAGGTCCTTTTATAGACCTGCATCTGTTGAAGAAGGTCGAAGCAGCTCTGGAAGCGAGCGATAAGAAGCCGATTAAAACCTGGTCTCGTCGCTCAACAATCTTCCCGGAGATGGTTGGCCTGACTATCGCAGTCCACAACGGCAAGCAACACGTCCCGGTCTACGTGACCGAGGATATGGTCGGTCACAAGCTTGGTGAGTTCGCGGCAACGCGCACCTACCGTGGCCACGCTGCCGACAAGAAAGCTAAACGCTGATTGAGAGGATATGAAAATGGAAGTAGCGGCTAAGTATAAGGGCGCTCGCCTCTCGGCTCAGAAAGCACGTCTTGTGGCAGATCTCGTCCGCGGGAAAGCTGTTGAGGACGCCCTGAATATTCTGACTTTCAGCCCAAAAAAGGGTGCGGCAATCATTCGCAAGGCGCTTGAGTCTGCGATTGCCAATGCTGAGCATAACGAAGGTCTGGACGTTGACGAGCTGAAGGTCTCTACCATTTATGTGGATGAGGGCCCGGCCATGAAGCGTATTAAGGCAAGAGCCAAGGGTCGTGCGGATCGCATTTTGAAGCGCACCTGTCATATCACCGTCAAGGTCGCTGACAAGTAGGAGATGCTCAGATGGGTCAGAAGGTAAATCCAACCGGCATTCGCCTGGGTGTGATCAAAGAGCACAACTCAGTCTGGTATGCCGAGAAACAGGACTATGCGGACAAACTGCTTAATGATCTGCAGGTCCGTAAGTTCATCGACAAGCGTCTCGAAAAGGCGTCTGTCAGCAACATCGTGATCGAGCGCCCTGCTCAGAATGCCCGTATCACGATCCACACCGCCCGTCCCGGTATTGTTATCGGCAAGAAGGGTGAAGATGTTGACCGTCTGCGTCGCGAAGTCAGCGAAATGATGGGCGTGCCTGTGCACATCAACATCGAAGAAGTCCGCAAGCCGGATCTTGATGCTCGTCTGGTCGCGCAAAACGTCGCGGGTCAGCTTGAGCGTCGTGTAATGTTCCGTCGTGCCATGAAGCGTGCCGTTCAAAACGCCATGCGCCAAGGTGCGAAGGGAATCAAGATCCAGGTCGGCGGTCGTCTCGGCGGTGCTGAGATTGCCCGTTCAGAGTGGTACCGCGAAGGTCGCGTTCCGCTGCACACACTGCGTGCAGACATTGACTACGCCACCTACGAAGCGCACACCACCTACGGGGTTATCGGTGTCAAGGTATGGATCTTCAAGGGCGAGATTCTTGGTGGCATGGACCAGGTCCGTGCGGAAAAGAACGCCGCTCGTAAGAAAAGTACCAAGTAAGGGGCAGAGCTATGTTGCAGCCAAAACGCACAAAATTTCGCAAGGTAATGAAAGGCCGTAACACCGGTCTCGCCCAGCGCGGTAACAAGGTGAGCTTCGGTGAATACGGATTGAAGGCGACCAGCCGTGGACGTATAACGGCCCGCCAGATTGAGGCAGCCCGTCGTACCATGACCCGCCGCATCAAGCGGGGCGGAAAAATCTGGATTCGGATTTTCCCGGACAAGCCGATCTCCAGCAAACCGCTGGAAGTTCGGATGGGTAAAGGTAAGGGTTCTGTCGAATATTGGGTGGCTGAAATTCAGCCCGGCAAGATGCTCTATGAAATGGAGGGCGTCTCCGAGGAAGTGGCACGGGAAGCATTTACCCTGGCTGCGGCCAAACTGCCGGTATCGACCACCTTCGTAACTAGGACGGTGATGTGATGAAAGCTACAGAGCTGCGTGAAAAATCCGTCGAGGAGCTGAACAAAGAGCTGATCGACCTCCTGAAGGAGCAGTTCAACCTGCGCATGCGTAAGGCGACGGGTCAGCTGAATCAGTCTCACCTCCTCGGCAAGGTGAAGCGCGAGATCGCTCGCGTTAAAACGGTACTGAATGAGAAGGCAGGACAGTGAGATGAGCGAAGCTACCAATACTGCCAGAACCCTCAACGGCAAGGTCGTGAGCAACAAGATGGAAAAATCCATCGTTGTTCTGGTCGAGCGCCGGGTCAAGCACCCGATTTACGGCAAGTACGTAAAGCGCTCAACCAAGATTCACGCTCACGACGAAACAAACCAGTGCAACATCGGTGACACTGTAACCATCAAGGAAACCCGGCCGGTCTCGAAGACCAAGAGCTGGGCCCTGGTTGAGGTTGTCGAGCGCGCTTCCAAGGTTTAACTCGCCGGGACGGCGAGCTTGTCGTAAAGACGAAGTGGTTTCTGCTGGAGAAACATCATGATTCAAACTCAAACAATGCTTGAGGTCGCCGACAACAGCGGCGCGCGTCAGGTGATGTGTATAAAGGTACTGGGCGGTTCACACCGCCGGTATGCCAGCGTGGGAGACATCATTAAGGTAACCGTCAAGGAAGCCATCCCCCGCGGTAAGGTGAAGAAAGGCCAGGTACTGAAGGCTGTCGTCGTGCGTACCCGCAAGGGCGTTCGTCGTCAGGATGGCTCGCTGATCCGTTTCGACGGTAACGCTGCCGTGCTCCTGAATAACCAGGACGCACCGATCGGCACCCGTATTTTCGGACCGGTAACTCGTGAACTTCGAAACGAGAAGTTCATGAAAATCATCTCACTGGCACCCGAAGTACTGTAGGAAAGAGGCCGGTTATGAAAAAGATCAAACGCGATGACGAAGTGATCGTCACCACGGGCAAAGACAAGGGCAAGCGCGGCAAGGTTCTGAAGGTTCAGGACGACGGCCGGGTGGTGGTTTCTGGTATCAATATGATCAAGAAGCACACCAAGCCTAACCCGATGCTTGGCACCCCGGGTGGCATTGTCGAAAAAGAAGCACCTATTCAGGCTTCCAACGTGGCTATTTTTAATCCGCAGACCGGCAAAGCCGATCGTGTTGGCTTCCAGATCAAGGAAGACGGCACCAAGTCGCGGATCTTCAAGTCCACGAACGAAGCTGTCGATAGCCAGTAAGGGTTGGTGGTTACGATGCTTAATATGAAAGAGCAGTACAGTCAGGAAGTAATTCCGGCCCTGCAGAAAGAGTTCGGATACAAGAACCCGATGCAGGTTCCCCGGATCGAAAAAATCACCCTGAACATGGGTGTTGGCGAAGCCGTCGGCGACAAGAAGCTGATCGAGAACGCTGTTGCTGATCTCGAGCGTCTTACCGGACAGAAGGTCGTTGTCACCAAGGCACGCAAGTCAGTCGCAGGCTTCAAAATTCGTGAAGGCTGGCCGATTGGTTGCAAAGTGACGCTCCGTGGTGAGCGCATGTGGGATTTCTTCGACCGTCTGGTTCACATCGCGATTCCTCGCGTTCGTGACTTCCGTGGTCTGAATCCCAAGTCCTTTGACGGTCGTGGCAACTACAGCATGGGCGTTCGTGAGCAGATCATCTTCCCGGAGATCGAGTACGACAAAGTCGACAAGATCCGTGGTCTGGATGTGACCATCACGACTTCAGCTGCCACCGACGACGAAGGTCGCGAGCTGCTGAAAGCGTTCGGCTTTCCTTTCCGCAAATAAGGATTGAACTATGGCAAAGGTTTCAATGAAAGAGCGTGAGCTCAAGCGTCAGAAAACGGTAGAGAAGTACGCCGAACGTCGCGCTGAGCTCAAGGCTATCATCAAGAACCCGAATACCAGCGACGAAGAGCGTTGGGACGCGCAGATGAAGCTCCAGCAGCTTCCTCGTGACGCAAGTCCTTCACGTCTGCGCAACCGCTGCCGCCTGACCGGTCGTCCGCACGGTGTTCTTCGCAAGTTTCAGCTGTCTCGGATCAAGGTCCGTGAAGCTGGTATGCGCGGTGACATCCCGGGCCTGACCAAGGCCAGCTGGTAAGTGTTTGACTCGAAACTCATCACGAGTTTCGGGTTCGTTGGTAAGCGGTGCGGCAAGCCGCTGCACAACTAAAAAGATCAGGAGCCTCATACCAATGAGTATGCAAGATACGCTTGCGGATATGATCACCCGTATCCGTAATGCACAGATGGCGTCGAAGGCCGACGTGTCTATGCCATCTTCAAAAATGAAGGTATCCGTAGCCCAGGTCCTCAAGGACGAAGGTTACGTAGCCGATTTCTCCGTTTCTGGTGACGCGAAGCCTGAGCTGACCATTACTCTCAAATATTTCGAGGGTAAGCCGGTCATCGAAGAGATCAAGCGCGTCAGCCGTCCGAGTCTTCGCCAGTACCGTGGCAAATCTTCCATCCCGTCCATCGCTGGCGGTCTGGGCGTGTCCATCGTTTCCACCTCTCGCGGCGTCATGACCGATCGTGCTGCTCGTGCAGCCGGCGTCGGTGGTGAAGTCATCTGCACCGTATTCTAGTAGGAGAGCATTATGTCCAGGATTGCCAATAATCCTGTCGTGCTTCCCTCCGGTGTTGAGGTGAAGTTGCACGGCCAGGAAATCAACGTCAAGGGTTCCAAGGGAGCTCTGGCTTTCAGTATCCATCAAGCGGTGGAAGTGAAGCAGGAAGAAAACAAACTGCGCTTCGCTGCTCGCGATGGAGCCAAACAGTCCCGTGCTCTGGCAGGTACCACCCGAGCGCTTGTCAACAACATGGTTACCGGCGTATCCGAAGGCTTCGAGCGCAAGCTCCAGCTGGTAGGTGTTGGTTATCGTGCGCAGGCTCAGGGCAATAAACTGAACCTGACTCTGGGCTTCTCCCATCCGGTTGAGTACGCCCTGCCTGAGGGCATTACCGCTGAAACTCCGAGCCAAACGGAAGTGGTTATTCGCGGTATCGACAAGCAGAAAGTGGGTCAGGTAGCCGCTGAGATTCGCGCTTATCGTCCGCCAGAGCCTTATAAGGGCAAAGGTGTTCGTTATGCCGACGAATTGGTACGGCGCAAAGAAGCCAAGAAGAAATAAGGCGGGACTATGAGCGCAAATATTGAGAGACTGCGTCGCGCCCGTAAGGCGCGCATGAAAATTCGGGATCTGGGTGTTACCCGGCTGTGCATCCATCGCACGCCGCGTCACATGTACGCTCAGGTCACTACTGCGGACGGCAGCAAAGTTCTGGCTTCCGCTTCCACTCTGGACAAAGAACTGCGTCAGGGCTCAACCGGCAACGTCGATGCGGCCAAGAAAGTTGGCCAGTTGATTGCCGAGCGCGCGAAGGCTGCAGGCATCGAGAAGGTCGCCTTCGATCGTTCCGGATTCCGTTATCACGGTCGGGTCCAGGCCCTGGCTGACGCCGCTCGCGAAGCTGGCTTGCAATTCTAAGAGGTGGAGAAGATGAGCGTTAACGAACAGAAAGCGCCTGAGCTCCAGGAAAAGCTGGTCCAGGTCAATCGCGTCGCCAAGGTTGTTAAAGGCGGTCGTATCTTTGCATTCACGGCGCTGACCGTGGTCGGCGACGGCAAGGGTCGTGTTGGCTTTGGCCGCGGCAAGGCGCGCGAAGTGCCGGTCGCTATCCAGAAAGCCATGGAAGCTGCCCGCAAGAATATGGTCGACGTTCCTCTGAACGGCACCACGCTGCAGTACCCCGTTCGCGCCAACCATGGTGCGTCAAAGGTGTTCATGCAGCCGGCGTCTGACGGTACCGGTATCATCGCCGGCGGAGCGATGCGCGCCGTCCTGGAAGTGGCTGGTGTGCAGAACGTTCTGTCCAAGTGTTACGGCTCCACCAACCCGGTGAACGTCGTGCGCGCGACAATTAAGGGCCTCCAGGCAATGCATGCGCCTGAGGATATCGCAGCCAAGCGCGGCAAGTCCGTGGAAGACATTCTGGGTTGAAGTCATGGCTAATCAAAACACGATCAAAGTGACGCTGACCCGCAGCACGATCAGCTGCCAGCCTAAGCACAAGCTGTGCGTGAAGGGCCTGGGTCTTCGTAAAATCGGTCATACCGTTGAGCTGGAAGATACTCCATCCGTTCGCGGCATGATCAACCGGGTTAACTACCTGGTAAAGGTTGAGGAGAATTGAGATGCGTCTGAACGAGCTTAGTCCGGCGCCCGGCTCCAAGCCGGCTGCCAAGCGCCTAGGTCGCGGCATCGGTAGTGGTCTTGGTAAGACTGGTGGCCGTGGCCACAAGGGTCTGAAGGCCCGTTCCGGTGGTAGCGTTGCTCCGGGTTTCGAGGGTGGTCAGCAGCCTCTGGCTCGGCGTCTGCCAAAATTCGGTTTTACTTCTCGTCAGGCTCGATACGTTGCTGAAATCCGTCTCAACGAGCTGAGCAAGGTTGAAGGCGACGTGGTTGATCTGGCTGCACTGAAGAAAGCCGACATCATTCGTGAAGAAATTCGCGAAGCGAAAGTTATCCTGTCAGGCGAACTGGATCGCGCAGTAACCGTCAAAGGTCTGCGGGTTACCAAGGGCGCTCGCGATGCGATCAGCGCAGCGGGCGGTAAGGTCGAAGACTAAAAACGGCATTCGAGGACTCAATGGCGAAGGCAGCATCCCTACCGGCCGGCGCAGGTAAAGGTTTATCTGAACTGCGCTCGCGTCTCTGGTTCGTTGTGATCGCCCTTCTGGTTTACCGGATTGGCGCACACATACCCGTACCAGGGATTAATCCGGACCGTCTGGCAGCGTTGTTTGAGCAGAATCAGGGGACCATCCTCAGTCTGTTCAACATGTTTTCCGGTGGTGCTCTTGAGCGCATGAGTATTCTTGCGCTCGGGATCATGCCCTACATTTCCGCCTCCATCATCATGCAGTTGATGACGGCGGTGAGTCCGCAGCTGGAACAGCTGAAGAAGGAAGGTGAGGCCGGTCGCCGAAAGATCAGTCAGTACACCCGCTATGGCACGGTGTTGCTGGCTCTGGTTCAAGGTACCGGTATCTCCGTTGGCCTGGCTTCTCAGGGAGTCACGTTTAACGACAGCTTCAGCTTCCACTTTGTGGCAGTGGTTTCTTTCGTCAGCGGCGCTGTTTTCATGATGTGGCTTGGTGAGCAGATCACCGAGCGCGGGGTTGGAAACGGTATTTCACTGTTGATCTTCGCCGGCATTGTTGCTGGTCTGCCCGGTGCTATCGGCCAGACCCTGGAGCAGGCCCGTAGCGGTGAAATGAATCTGCTGGTGGTTCTGGGGATCGCATTGTTCGCGATAGCGGTCGTCGGGTTTGTAGTGTTCATGGAAAGAGGGCAGCGGCGGCTGACCATCAATTACGCCAAGCGTCAGCAAGGCGGAAAGATGTACGCGCAGCAGTCAAGCCATCTTCCCTTGAAAGTAAATATGGCTGGTGTCATTCCGCCGATCTTTGCTTCCTCCATTCTCCTGTTCCCGGCTTCCTTGGGGCAGTGGTTTGGGCAGGGCGAAGGAATGGAATGGCTGAGCGATATCTCTCAGGCGCTCGCCCCCAGTCAGCCGTTGTACATCATCCTGTTCGCGGCAGCGGTGATCTTTTTCTGTTACTTCTACACGGCGTTGATGTACAACCCGAAAGAGGTAGCCGATAACCTGAAGCGCTCCGGCGCTTTCATTCCGGGCATCCGTCCCGGTGAGCAGACCGCCCGCTATATTGACGGCGTTCTGACCCGGCTCACGCTGTTCGGTGCACTGTATATCGCGGCAGTGTCCCTGCTACCTCAGTTCCTGATGGTGGCTGGTAACGTTCCTTTCTATCTTGGTGGAACGTCGCTGCTGATCGTGGTGGTTGTAGTGATGGACTTCATGGCGCAGGTGCAATCTCACCTCATGTCCCATCAGTACGAATCGCTGATGAAGAAGTCCAATCTTAAAAACTATGGACGTCGCGGCGGGGTTTAAACCCCGTCGCCCTCTGGAGACTGGAGTCGACCATGAAAGTACGCGCTTCGGTAAAGAAAATTTGCCGTAACTGCAAAGTGATTCGTCGCAATGGCTCAGTTCGAGTCATTTGTAGCGAACCTCGCCACAAGCAGCGCCAGGGCTGAGATCGCAAAGCGATCCATTCTGGTAGTAGGTGACGGAATGATGGGGCTTGATCCCGGGCGGATCAAGCGCTATCATTTCGCGCCTTTTTGTAGTGGTTAATTAATCAGCAAAGCTTTGAGAGCGGAGTGATCTGAATGGCACGTATAGCCGGGGTCAATATACCCGACAACAAACATGCTGTGATCTCGCTGACTTACATCTTCGGTGTAGGTCACACGGCAGCACAGAAGCTTTGCGATGCTACCGGCGTTAAGCCGGACGCCAAGGTCAAGGACCTTAGCGATGACCAGCTGGAAGCCCTTCGTAGTGAAGTTGGCAAGCTGGTTGTTGAAGGCGATCTGCGTCGTGAAGTGCAAATGAACATCAAGCGTTTGAAGGATCTCGGATGTCACCGTGGTCTGCGTCATCGTCACGGCCTTCCGGTTCGTGGCCAGCGCACCAAGACCAACGCGCGCACCCGCAAAGGTCCTCGCAAACCGATTCGTAAGTAACAGGTAGGCAAACATGGCAAAGCCAGGTACACGTACCCGTAAAAAGGTGAAGAAGACGGTTGTTGATGGCGTCGCGCACATTCACGCGTCCTTCAACAACACGATCGTGACCATTTCCGACCGTCAGGGCAACGTTCTGTCCTGGGCCACCTCTGGTGGTTCTGGTTTCCGTGGGTCACGTAAGAGCACACCTTTTGCTGCGCAGGTAGCAGCTGAAAGAGCCGGTAACGCGGCTGCTGAATACGGCCTTAAAAACCTGGATGTTGAAGTCAAGGGCCCCGGTCCTGGTCGTGAATCTGCAGTTCGTGCGCTTAACGCGTGCGGCTACAAGATCACCAACATCACAGATGTGACGCCGATTCCCCACAACGGTTGTCGTCCGCCCAAAAAGCGCCGCGTCTAACACAGGAGACAGTAAAATATGGCTCGTTATATAGGCCCTAAGTGCAAGCTGTCTCGTCGTGAAGGGACAGATCTTTTTCTGAAAAGCGGTGTTCGCGCGCTCGATTCGAAGTGCAATATCGAAACTCCGCCCGGTATGCACGGCGCGCGCCGTGGCCGTTTGTCCGAATACGGCGTCCAGCTTCGTGAAAAACAGAAAGTACGTCGTATCTACGGCATACTCGAGAAGCAGTTCCGCAACTACTACAAAGAGGCCGCCCGCATCAAAGGCGCAACCGGTGAGAACCTGTTGCAGCTTCTGGAAGGCCGTCTGGATAACGTTGTTTACCGCATGGGCTTCGGGTCAACTCGCGCTGAGTCGCGCCAGTTGGTTTCCCACAAGGCCATTCTCGTAAACGACAAGCTGGTGAACATTCCGTCCTACCAGGTCAAGCCTGGCGACGTGATCAGCATCCGCGAGAAAGCAAAGAACCAGCTGCGCGTTAAAGGCGCTCTGGAACTGGCCGCTAGTCGCGCGCCGGTGGCGTGGGTTGAGGTCGACTCTGCAAAGATGTCTGGCACCTACAAGTCGCTCCCAGAGCGGATCGAGTTGTCTGCCGACATCAACGAGAACCTCATCGTCGAACTTTACTCCAAGTAAAGACCAGTTAGCCATCAGAGCAGATAGGGGCGTCTATGCAGCGTTCAGTACATGAATTGTTGACACCACGTACCATTGACGTGAAGGAAATGGGTGGCACCCGCGCCAAGGTGACTCTGGAGCCTCTCGAGCGTGGCTTTGGCCACACCCTGGGAAGCGCACTACGGCGTATTCTTCTGTCCTCAATGCCCGGCTGCGCCGTCACTGAGGCTCAGATTGATGGTGTACTCCATGAGTACAGCGCCATTGAAGGCGTTCAGGAAGACGTTATTGAGATCCTCCTGAACCTCAAAGGAGTTGCGGTCAAGATGAACGGTCGTGACGAGTCTGAGGTCACACTCAGTAAGTCAGGTCCTGGCGTTGTCACCGCTGGCGATATCCTAGTCGATCACGACATGGAGATCGCTAATCCTGATCACGTGATTTGCCATCTGAGCGAAAAAGCTCAGATCAGCATGCGCCTGAAAGTCGTGCGTGGACGTGGTTATGAGCCAGCTGATCAGCGTGGTCTTGACGAAGACGAGACCCGTGCGATCGGTCGGTTGCAGCTTGATGCCACTTTCAGCCCGGTTCGTCGGGTTGCTTACGCGGTAGAAAGTGCCCGTGTTGAGCAGCGTACGGATCTGGACAAGCTGGTCATTGACCTTGAGACCAACGGCACCATCGACCCGGAAGAAGCGATTCGCCGTGCTGCAACTATCCTGCAGCAGCAATTGGCCGTTTTCGTGGACTTTGACCACGAGAAAGAGCCTGAGCGTGTAGAAGAAGAGGAAGAAATCGATCCGATCCTTCTGCGTCCGGTTGATGATCTGGAGCTGACAGTTCGTTCCGCTAACTGTCTCAAGGCAGAAAACATTTACTACATCGGCGATCTTATTCAGCGCACAGAAGTTGAGCTGCTGAAGACGCCTAACCTGGGCAAGAAGTCGCTAACGGAGATCAAGGATGTTTTGGCCTCTCGTGGCCTGTCCCTTGGCATGCGACTCGATAACTGGCCACCGGCAAGCCTGCGTGGCGACGACCGGGTTCTGGGCGGTTAATCGCCGATTCGGTTTACGTTAAGGAATCAGAACAATGCGTCATCGTAAGAGTGGTCGTAAGTTCAATCGCACCAGCGCGCATCGCAAGTCCATGTTCCGCAACATGACTGCGTCACTGGTCGAGCATGAGCTGATCAAAACCACGCTGCCCAAGGCGAAGGAACTTCGCCGGGTAGCGGAGCCTCTGATCACCCTGTCCAAGAGTGATTCAGTGGCAAACCGTCGTCTGGCTTTTGCCCGTCTGCGCAATGACGCAGCGGTTGCAAAGCTGTTCAACGAGCTTGGCCCCCGCTTCGCAGAGCGTCCGGGTGGTTACCTGCGTATCCTGAAGTGCGGTTACCGTCCTGGTGACAATGCACCGATGGCTTACGTAGAGCTGATCGGTCGTCCGATCGACGTTGAAGTCGAAGAGATGGACGACGAGGATTAATTCCTCGTTTCCACAAAAAAACCGGAGATTCTTCTCCGGTTTTTTTGTCTTGAATAAAGTGGTTTTAGGTTTCTATGACCTTGATGGCGCCATTATGGCGCCACAGCCGAATCGATTGAGTCTCTCTCCGACTCTTTTGTGCCACCCTTTTTACGGGCGGTTTTAGTAAGAATCGGTTTCAGATAACGACCGGTGTGTGAGGCCGGATTTTCTGAGACCGATTCCGGTGTGCCCTCTGCAATAATCTGTCCTCCACCGGAACCACCTTCCGGTCCCAGATCCACAATCCAATCGGCGGTTTTGATTACATCGAGATTATGCTCAATCACCACGATGGTGTTGCCTTCGTCCCGAAGCCGCTGCAGCACTGTCAGTAGCTGCTGGATATCGTAGAAGTGCAGGCCGGTTGTCGGCTCGTCCAGAATATAAAGCGTCTGCCCTGTGCCGCGCTTGGACAGTTCCTTCGCCAGCTTGACCCGCTGTGCCTCGCCTCCAGAGAGCGTCACAGCGCTCTGGCCGAGGCGGATATAAGACAAGCCCACGTCAATCAGGGTCTGTAGTTTGCGTGCGATAAAAGGCACGGCGTCGAAGAATTCTCTGGATTCTTCCACGGTCATCGATAGCACTTCGTGGATATTCTTGCCTTTGTACCGAATATCCAGAGTTTCCCGATTGTAGCGTTTGCCCTTGCACACCTCGCAGGGCACGTAGACATCCGGCAAAAAGTGCATTTCGACCTTAATCACGCCGTCGCCCTGGCAGGCTTCGCAGCGTCCGCCTTTGACGTTGAAACTGAAACGACCAGGTTTGTACCCCCTGGAACGGGCTTCCTGAGTGCCTGCAAACAGCTCGCGGATCGGCGTGAAGAGGCCGGTATAGGTGGCCGGATTGGATCGAGGCGTCCTGCCGATTGGGCTCTGGTCAATGTCGATCACTTTGTCCAGATGTTCTGTGCCCGTGAGCTTACCGTAAGGCGCATGGCTGAGGCTGGTGGCACGGTTCAGGCGGGTTGCTGTTACCGGATAGAGCGTGCTGTTGATCAGGGTGGATTTGCCAGAACCGGAAACTCCCGTCACACAGGTCATCACGCCCAGAGGGAGCTTGAGCGTCACGTTCTGCAGATTGTTGCCCGAAGCGCCACTGAGGAGTAGCGATTTGCCCGAACCCTTGTGCCGCGTGGGCGGCACACTGATTTCGCGGCGCCCGCTCAGGTATTGGCCTGTCATCGACGTTTCGTGATTGATGATCTCGTCTGGTGAGCCTGCGGCGACAACTTTGCCGCCATGAACCCCAGCACCGGGTCCAATATCGATTACATAGTCGGCTTCGCGGATCGCATCTTCATCGTGCTCTACCACGATGACTGTGTTGCCGAGATCTCGCAGTCGGGTCAGGGTGGCGAGGAGTCGATCATTATCCCGCTGGTGGAGGCCGATTGAAGGCTCGTCCAGAATGTACATGACGCCCACCAATCCAGCGCCGATCTGGCTTGCCAGCCGGATGCGTTGAGCCTCGCCGCCGGAGAGTGTGTCGGCACTGCGCTCCAGCGTCAGATAATCCAGGCCGACATTCACCAGGAACTGTAGCCGCTCTCGGACTTCCTTGAGGATCTTGTCGGCAATTTCGCCGCGCTGTCCGGGCAGGGTGAGTTCGGAGAAGTATCGGTGAGCCTCACCAACTGGCAGATGGGTAATGGCCGGTAGATTGCGCTCCTCAATGAAAACATGACGAGCGCTTATTTTAAGACGCGTCCCCAGGCAGCTCTTGCAAGGCTGTTGGCTCAGGTGTTTCGCCAGTTCCTCGCGCATGCTCTGGGAGTCGGTTTCGTGGTAGCGCCGCTCAAGGTTGGGCAGCACTCCCTCGAAGCTGTGTGCTTTTTCGGTCACGTGACCACGGCTATTCACGTAACGGAACGGCACTTGCTCGGAGCCAGAGCCATGCAGAACGACCTGGCGGAAAGAGTCCGGCAGCTCCTGAAACGGCGTATCCATATCGATGCCGTAATGGCTGGCAAGGCTCTGGAGCATCTGGAAGTAGTAGACAGCGCGTCGATCCCAGCCGCGTATGGCGCCGGCGGCCAGTGTGGCTTCGGGGTTCTGCACAATTTTGTCTTCATCGAAAAACTGCTTTACGCCCAGGCCGTCGCAGCTGGGACAGGCCCCGGCCGGGTTATTGAACGAAAACAGCTTGGGTTCCAGTTCTGAGAGGGAATAGCCGCATTGCGTGCAGGCGTAGCGGGAGGAAAAGGTCTTGTCTTCGCCTTTGCCATCCATCGGTGCCAGCAGGGCAATGCCGTCGGCGAGGTCCAGTGCCGTCTCAAAGCTTTCCGCCAGACGTTGCTCAAGACCGGGTTTGACCTTGAACCGGTCGACGACCACATCAATCTGATGTTTGCGCTTCTTGTCCAGCTCCGGCACGTCATCGATGTCGTACACCTCGCCATCCACCCGCAGCCGGATAAACCCCTGGCTGCGCATGTTCTGGATAACGTTGAGGTGTTCACCTTTTCGATCGCGGATCACCGGCGCGAGAATCATCAACTTGGTGTCTTCCGGCAGGGCGATAACCTGGTCCACCATCTGGCTGACTGTCTGGGCCCGCAGCGCTTCGCCGTGGTCCGGACAACGCGGCTCTCCAGCTCGTGCGAACAGTAGTCGCAGATAATCGTAGATTTCGGTGATGGTCCCTACCGTGGATCGAGGGTTGTGAGAAGTCGACTTCTGCTCGATAGAAATGGCTGGAGATAAGCCCTCGATATGGTCGACGTCGGGCTTTTCCATCATCGACAGAAACTGGCGGGCATAGGTCGACAGGGATTCCACGTACCGTCTCTGGCCCTCGGCATAGAGCGTGTCGAAGGCGAGGGACGACTTGCCGGAGCCTGAAAGGCCGGTGATAACGATAAGTTTATCCCTCGGCATCTGCAGATCGATATTCTGCAGATTGTGTGTGCGTGCTCCCTTGATCTCGATCGAGTCCATGCTACTCCCCGGCAAACGCTGACTGTCTGGTCGTTCCGATTCTTCGTTCAGGGCTGAACGCTGGATCAGTCGGTAATCCGGGGAGTATACCCGTTTGCCCGGCGGGGATGTTGCCGGGAGAGGTTACGGGCTGTTGATGGGGGAGTTGGAAAGCGTGAGCGATTACCAGGTGATATTCTGCCCGGCTCCTGATTCATTATCGTCAGTGGCAGGCAGGATTTGTGGTTCATCGGTGCCCATGGATTTACGCAGCTCGGAGTTGGGTGAATCGATCAATTCGCGCAGTTCCATGTGCGTTTCCTGACTGGTTTTCGCCAGATCCACGATGATTTCAACGCGACGATTCTGAGCGCGATTTTCCACCGTGTCGTTTTCGACTCTTGGCTGGGTTTCCGCAAAGCCCATAACGCTGAACCGAGTAGGATTTAGATCGCCTGCCTGAATCAGTGCATTGGCTACGGCTGCCGCCCGGTCAGCGGACAGATTCCAGTTGGAAGCATAGCGACTGCTACTGATAGGAATGTTGTCAGTATGGCCTTCTACGGTCAGATTGCCCGGCACCTTCTTCAGTACCTTGGCCATGCCGTAGAGCAGCTCTTCAAACGGGTAGGTCAGTTTGGCACTGCCGGAGGGGAAGGAGCCTTTCTCCTCGATCCGGATGACAATCTGGCTGTCCCGCTCGCTCAGATCGATACGGCCATCTTTGAGCTGTTCTTCCAGAACCTTGCGCAATTCCTGGGTCGCCTCGTTCACCTGCGTTTTGATCGCTTGAGTCTGTTGCAGGTTGACGGTGTTCTGCGTCGTATTGGTCTCGATGTTCGGATCCCGCTTGGAGGTACTCTGGCGGATTTCGTTGAGCACCGTCGGCTCGGGTTTGGCCGGGCTGAAATGATCGAAAATAGGGCTGGTACCCATCGGGATATCCAGCGCGGCGACGTCGCGCTGGACACCAAAGGCTTTAGAAAGCTCGTCGGCAATCTGCTTGAACTTGCTGGCATCGATTTCTGAAAACGATAGCAGCAGTACAAAGAAGCACATCAGCAGCGACATCAGGTCTGCGAATGTGACAACCCAGGCGGGTATGCCCGGTACGTCGTCTTCTGGTGCCTCGTCCATAGCCTACTCAGACCGCTTTTTCTGCTTCGCCACCAACGTCACGCTTGGATGGCGGGAGGTAACTTACCAGCATCTGCTCGATGACCCGGGGGTTACGACCATCCTGGATCGAAAGGATGGCGTCGGTGATCAGCGCCTGCATGCGCGCTTCTTCAGTCATGCGCAAGTCCATCTTGTCGGCAATCGGATTGGCGATCATGGTTGCCAGCATTGCGCCGTAGAGGGTGGTGAGAAGCGCAACCGCCATGGCGGGACCAATCGACTTTGGGTCTTCCATATTCGACAGCATCTGAACCAGGCCAACGATGGTACCGATCATGCCCATGGCCGGGCCGACGTCAGCAAACGCGCGGAAAATCTTGGCGCCCCAGCGATTGAAGTCCATGGTCATCAGCCGCTCTTTCTTCATCAGATCTTCGATGGTGGCCGGCTGTTGGCCATCGATCAGGTGCTGTATGCCCTGCTGAAGAAACTCGGTCTTGGGTTCGCGACCTTCGAGCGCCAGTACCCCCTGCTTTCGGGCGATATTGGCGACTTCGACGATTTCATCAATCAGTTCCCGAGTTCCGGGGAGCTTGAAAGAGAAGGCCCGTTTCGCGGCTTTCAGACCCGAAAAGAACTGAGAGAAACTGAACTTAGCGAGGACCACGAAAATACTGCCGACGATCACGATCAGCAGGGACGGCACGTTCATGAAAACGTCCGGCGAGGCCCCCAGAATGATCGACATCCCGATAACGCCGCTGGCGCCGACAAGGCCCAAAATAGTTGCAAGATCCACGAAGTTTCTCCGAGATATCTGGACGCACAGGAGATTGTGCCGGTTTGGCGGTGATCTGAATTTGAATTCACCCGCCATGGCTGACTTGGGGCGCATCGCTGGCGACGTCGAAGTCGGTTGCTCAGAATGGCTTCCAGGCGCCCCGTTGGAACTCTAAATGTAGTCAATATTTTGCATTTGCAAAGGTGAGGCGACGGGTATTGAAAGTTTATCCGGGGTCCGCCGATGAGGATCTGGTACAATTCTGACCCCTGAATCTGTACTCAGGCAGGTATTTGTTTCCCATGAATAATCTCGAAAAACGCTCGGTTGCGGCGCTGGCATCAGTCTACGCCATGCGCATGCTTGGCCTGTTCATGGTGCTGCCCGTTTTCGTGCTTCTGGGCACTGATTTACAGGGCGCAACGCCGGCGCTGCTGGGCGTGGCGATCGGCGCCTACGGCCTGACCCAGGCCCTGTTGCAGATTCCGTTTGGTTTTCTTTCGGATCGATACGGCCGCAAGCCGCTGATCTATGCCGGGCTGGTGGTGTTCGCCTGCGGTAGCCTTCTCGCGGGCTTTTCGGATCATATTTTCGGCGTCATTGCCGGACGCGCCCTGCAGGGAGCCGGAGCAATAGCCAGCGTGCTAATGGCGCTGGCCAGTGACCTCACGCGTGAAGAGCACCGAACCAAAGCCATGGCGGCTATCGGCATGTCGATTGGTGTGGCCTTCTCTGTGTCCCTGGTGCTTGGTCCCTTGCTCGGGGAATGGGTCGGTCTGTCCGGCCTCTTCTTCATTACAGGTGGGCTGGCGCTGGTGGCTATGCTGCTTGTTGCCAAGCTGGTGCCGACGCCGGCGAAAACCCTTTTAAATGCTGATCAACGCCCGGTGCCAGAACGTTTTCGGGAAGTGCTACGCAGTGACCGCCTTCTGCGGCTGGATTTTGGTATTTTCGCGCTCCACCTCACCTTGACCGCCATCTTTATCATGGTGCCGATGCTGCTGGCTGACCAGGTTGGCCTGCCGGCTTCCTCGCATTGGTGGTTCTATCTTTCCGTCATGCTGCTTTCATTTGTGGCGATGGTGCCTTTCATTATCCTTGCGGAAACGCGCCGGAAGATGAAGCCCGTGCTCTGCGCGGCGGTTCTGCTGCTCTTCCTGGGGATGGCGTCACTGGACTGGGTCGGGACATCGCTGGGCTTTGCCTGGGGCGCCATGTTTGTCTTTTTCATGGCCTTTAACCTGCTGGAGGCAACGCTGCCCTCCCTTGTGAGTAAGGAATCTCCGGCGGGAAGTCGTGGAACGGCGATGGGCGTGTATTCGACCAGCCAGTTTCTTGGTGCCTTCTTGGGGGGCGTGCTCGGTGGCGCTGTTTTCGGGTACTTTGGTATCGATGGTCTGATACTGATGCTCAGTGTGGTGTTGCTCGCCTGGTTGATGGTCGCTGTGACTATGCCGACTCCGGAATATACCTCCAGTTTCGTGTTACAGTTGAGCGATTCGGATAAAATCCAGGCGAGTTCTGCGGATGCTATCCTCCGCTCTTTGCCGGGTGTCACGGATGTCGTCATCATTCAGGAAACGCTGACGGCCTATCTGAAAATCGACCGGCAGAACTTCGACGAGCAGCGATTGCGGGAAGCGGGATTTCTCCAGTCGCCAGCTTCAGACTGATTCACTTTACAGGCGGGCGAGGGATTGCCCGCTGATAAGCCCCATCGGACCGATTATCGGGGTCGGTGTGCCCAGAAGAGGAGATAATCATGGCTAGAGGCGTTAACAAGGTGATTTTGATCGGGAACCTCGGTCAGGATCCGGAAGTGCGGTATACCCCAAACGGCAATGCGGTTACTAACCTCAATCTGGCGACTGATGAAAGTTATAAGGATCGCCAGACAGGTCAGTTGGTACCCAAAACCGAATGGCACCGTATCGTGATGTTCGGCAAGATCGCTGAAGTGGCGGGCCAGTATCTGAAAAAAGGCTCGAAAGTCTACATCGAAGGCAAGCTGCAGACTCGCAAGTGGCAGGGCCAGGATGGTCAGGACCGTTACACCACTGAAGTGGTCGTCGATATTAATGGCCAGATGCAGATGCTTGATGGTCGCGGCGGTGACAATTCCGGTATGGGCCAGGACAGCGGTCAGGCGAGCCGGCCCCAGGGCGGCGGCTACAGCAATAATGCGCCCGCCAACAACAACCGCAGCGGTGGTTACAGCCAGCCGGCCTCGAATCAGGGCAGCAGCATGCCTGAGCCGGTCGACGATTTTGATGACGATATTCCGTTCTAGTTCCGGCTCTCTCCAAGAGCTTTGTTGAACTTCCAAGCAGGCCGTCTCTTCAGGCGGCTTGTTTCGTTTTAGGATTTCTCTCTCCCTTCCTCCCTCCTTACTTTCCTCCTGCGATTGGCTCTCTTCGCTTTACTTCGTTGCTCAACTTGGAAAAACAGAGATTTGCGAACTACTTTTTAATCAAAGGCTCTCTTGATTAAACAATTCTGTTACCGGTGCTTCGTGGCTTTCAAACAACTTCTCCAGCGACTGAAAAGACGCAATGGCCAGGTCATAAGCTTTGAGCTTCGACCTGACGGCATTGCCTGGTGCAGTAACACCGGTCTTAACGGCCAGGTGCTTGAGGCAGGTTTTGTCGTAAGCCGCCCTGCCGGCCGAGAAGAGGCTCTGGCCTCGCTGGTAGCCGAGCGTGGCTGGAAAGGTGGGCAGGCCCGGCTGGTACTGTCACAGGATCAGTACAAAGTTTTTCAGTTGGAACGTCCGGATGGACTTGAGGACGCAGAGCTCGCCAATGCGATGCGCTGGAAGCTGAAAGATCTGATCGACTACAGCCCGAGTGAAGCGGTCTGCGACGTTTTCAGTTTCCCTGAGGATGCCATCAGAGGCGGCCAGTCGATGATTAACGTCGCGGTCTCTCGCAAGGCTCTGGTGATGGAAGCCGTTGATCTGATGGCGCGCTGTGGTCTGCAACTGGCGGTAGTCGATATCGGCGAGCTGGCGTTGCGGAATCTGTCCGAGCGGGTTGATCCCGCCGGCAGCGGCGTTGCTCTGCTGTTTCTTCGCGAACGCCACGGGAAAGTCCTGATCTGTAAAGGCGATACGCTCTATGTGGCTCGACGTGTCGACACCGGCTATGCGCATCTGGCGGATGTCGCCAGCCAGGAACCGAGTGTTCAGGCACTGGGGCTTGAGATGCAGAGATCGCTGGATTACTTCGAGAGCCAGCTTGGGCAGCGACCACCGAGGAGGGCACTACTGCTGACACGGGACAACTCTGTGGCCATGGCTTCCATGCTCTCCTCCCAGCTGGCCTCAGGTCTCACGGCTCTGGACTGGGAGCTTTTTGGTCTGAATGAACCGCTGGATCATCGTGCCGTGCTCGCCTGGAGCACACTTTTACCGGCACCGGATGGAATTGCAGCATGAAACGGCAGGCGGTCAATCTCTATTCCGACGATTTAAAGCCCAAAAAGGAGCCGTTCCAGTTGCCCATGGTGCTGGCGGCGATTGCGGTTGTTTTCAGTTGCCTGATCGTCGCCTCGGCATTTCTGCAGCTCCGAGTCAGCAACGAAAAACAGGCCTTGATGGAGCTGGAGACCAACAACGCAGCGTTGCTGTCACGAGTTGAGTTCCTGGCTACGCAGGTGGCCCAGCAGCAGGCCGACCCTGAGATTGCCCGTCAGCTGGCTCAGATTGAAGTGGATATTGAGCAGCGTAACCGAGTGCTCTCGGAAATGGCTGTGCTTGGCACAACCAACCTCGGAGGATTCTCTGAATACCTCAGAGCGTTGGCAGAAGAAGTCCCCAAGGGGCTTTGGCTCACCTCAATATCCATCGATCTGGCGGCTGATGCCATGCGCCTGGAAGGTGGTGTGGTGGACGCTTCTTCAGTGCCGGTCTATCTCCAGAATCTCGGGGAGAAACGAGTATTCAAAGGGCGGCGTTTTGAAGTCTTCCAGCTATCCAAGGATAAAAATGAAGAGGCCCTGCGCTTCTCTATATCAACTCGCCATATGGGAGATCCGTCGTGAGCGCGCTTGCCGAACGATGTCAGCAGTGGCGACAGGCCTTCGACCAGAGAGTGCTCAGAGAGCGGATTCTCATGGCGGTCGCGGCGGTATTCCTGATCGGCGGCTTGCTTTGGCTAATGCTCGTTGATCCCGCCCTTGCGCGATTGAACAGCCTGGACAGTCAGCAGCAGCAGGCCCAGACCGAACTGGCCGCGTTGCAGATCCAGGTTGCAGAGCTTGAGGCCGTGGTTCAGGAAAACCCCGCTGAACGCCAGCGCCAGGCTCTGAACAGTAAGCAAAAGCGACTGGCTAATCTGGATGATTCGGTATCGCAGCGCGGTAGAGAGCTGATTGCTCCCGAGGCCATGGTCAAGCTGCTGCGCGAACTGCTCTCCGCCCAGACGAAGCTGGAGCTGGTCGGCCTGGATGTGCTCAAGCCGGAACCGATCTATAACGACGAGGGGCCGAGCAGCCAGCCGTCAACATCAGGGCAGCCTGAACCCGAACCGCTTTTTTACCGCCATGGGGCGGACCTGCGCCTTGTCGGTCGCTACCTGGATTTATTGAACTATATTGAACAGTTAGAGGCACTTGATGTGCGCCTGGGATGGGAGTTGCTGCATTACAACGTGGAGCAGTATCCCGAGGGCCAGGCCTTGATTCGCGTCCAGACGCTGAGTCTGGGTAAAGCCTGGCTGGGAACCTGAAGATGACGCCCTCAATGACTCGATTGTTTGGACGTGCTGCGCTGTTGACTGTGCTGCTGGTGGGCGCACAAGCCTTCGCACTGGACGATCCGACCCGTCCGTACACGGCGACGATGTCCGGTAGCTCAGATCAGGCGAAAACAGCGGTTTATCAGCTGGGCTCCATTTTAATCAGTGATCAGCGCCGGGTGGCCGTGATCAACGGCCACCCCAAGGTCGTTGGTGACCGTATCGGGCAGGCAAAAGTAACTCGCATTGGCGTCGACCGGGTAGAGCTCTCCGTCGGCGGTAAATCGCAGATTCTGCGGTGGCAACCGACTCTCAGTATCAAGAAGCCAACCAAATGACAGATTCTTTCAGCAACAAGATCCGACTGACAGGCAGCCTCATTCTGTGTGCGTTGCTGACCGCCTGTAGCAACAACCCGCTGATGCAGACCAGCCAGGCCACCTCAATGGATGCGGCAGACGCTATCGGCGAAACGCTCGAGCGGTCTGAAGATGAGGCCAGATTAGCCAGTGGTGCGGATCAGCCGACGCTCGATCTTGCCGAGGCCCTGTTGCCGCCGTTGCAGACCGCCAGCCAGTCTGAAACTTTCGATGTCCAGGCCAAAGCCCTCAATGCGGCGACATTTTTCCAGAGCCTCGTGGCCGGCACGGGATACAACGTGGCGATTCATCCCGAGATCAGCGGAAGCATTACGCTGGATCTGCAACAGGTCACCGTACCTGAAGCCATGGAAATTGTCGGTGACCTTTACGACTTCAACATTGAGCGACAGGGGCGGCTGTTCAGAGTCCTGCCTGGCGGTATGCAGGCCCGGATTTTTGCCATTGATTATCTGGATTTCAAGCGCCGCGGTGCTTCCGATACCCGAGTGAGCTCAGGCCAGGTCAGCAACACCCGTCGCTCGTCAGATGAGAATTCGGCGGACGCCGACAGTACCGACGGTGGTGCCAAGGCCTTGGTTGGCAGCCAGATTTCCACATTTACGGAATCTGACTTCTGGCGGGATGTCCGGCAGGCGATCACCCTGATCGTGGGTAGTAATTCGGGTCGCCAGGTTATCGTCAACGCCGGCGCGGGCCTTGTGATGGTGCGCGCGGACAGTCGCGAGCTGGCGCTGGTGGAGCAGTATCTGCAGAAAGCGCAGTTGATCATGCAGCGTCAGGTGATCCTTGAGGCAAGAATTCTCGAGATTTCGCTGAACGAAGGTTATCAACAGGGCATTGACTGGAATTCGCTGGATGTCCTCTCCGGTGAGATCAACATGGGTGCAAGCCTGGCCGGTAGAAACGTGAGTGGTGGACAGAACGCAGGCGTGTTTTCAGCCAGTTTCTCCTCCCAGGACTTTTCATCTGTGATCAGTCTGCTGGGCACCCAGGGCAACGTACAGATTCTCTCCAGTCCGCGCATCGCCACAGTGAATAACCAGAAGGCGGTCATCAAGGTTGGCACAGACGAATTCTTTGTGACGGATATCGATTTCGAGGACAACGACAACGCGCTAGGCGCCGACACCGGCACCTCGACCTCGGTACAGCTCACACCTTTCTTTTCGGGTATTTCGCTGGACGTCACTCCGCAGATTTCTGACGACGGCACCATTACGCTCCATGTGCACCCGGCGGTGAGCGAGGTCAATGACCAGGAGAAGGTGATCACGATCGGACGCCAGGACGTGACGCTACCCTTGGCCTTGAGCACGGTGCGGGAAACCGACAGCGTGATTCGCGCTCGCAGCGGACAGATCGTTGTTATCGGCGGCCTTATCCAGAATTCAGCGGAAGACAACGTGTCTTCGGTGCCGTTTCTTGGCGATATCCCGGTCCTGGGGGAACTCTTCAAGCAGCGGAACTATTCCGGTCGAAAAAGCGAGCTGGTCATCCTTCTCAAGCCGGTGATCACGGGTGACGGCCAGATGCAGCAGGATATCGCTGACTCCCGTCGCCGGATGAATCTGTTGAGAGAGTTACTGCAGTCCCCCGATACAGTGACTCCGCGACCGGCAGGGCCGGAGCGCCGCTGAGGGCGAATCATGTACGAAAAACACTTCGGACTGAGCGAACCGCCATTTGGCCTGACACCCAACACCCGTTACTTTCTGCGGGCGCCCAGTCATGCCGATGCGATTGAGCTGCTTCAGGTTGCTCTGCGCGAGCGAGAGGGTTTTATAAAGGTGACCGGAGAAGTTGGCACCGGGAAAACCCTGCTATGCCGTCTGCTGCTTAACACGCTCACCCGGCTGGAGAAAGAAAAGGGCGGAGTCGCGACAGCGTACATTCCCAACCCCAGTCTGGCGCCTGCCGAATTATACGAAGCGGTCGCCGATGAGCTATCGGTCCCGCTGCCGGAAGCGGTGAACAATCATCGTTTGCTCAAAGCACTCAACACCGATCTGATTCGCCGGGCCAGGCTGGGACAAAGGGTGGTGCTTGTGATCGATGAGGCTCAGTCCATGCCCGAGGAAACTCTGGAGGCATTGCGCCTGCTGACCAATCTGGAAACGGAAAGTGAGCGTTTGCTGCAGGTCGTGCTGTTCGGACAGCCGGAGCTGGACGAGACCCTTTCGCGCAGCAATCTGCGCCAGCTTAGCCAGAGAATTACCTTCAGCCACTGGTTGCAACCCCTCGATTCCACGGCAGTGTCCCGGTATCTGCAGCATCGATTGACTCGCGCAGGCTACGATGGCGCCGAACTGTTCGAAGCCTCGGCGGTAAAGCAGTTAGCCAGGGCATCCGGAGGCGTGCCACGGCTTCTCAATATTCTCGCTCATAAATGCCTGCTGGCGGCCTGGGGCGAGGGGGCTGTGACCGTCAATCGCGGACATGCCATTCGCGCGATTCGCGACACTTCGGGCCTGAAGACTGGCCGGATACTGGAGCGTTGGCTTTGAGCTTGCTCAACGACGCGTTGCGCGACGCCGAAAAGCGTCGGCCCAAGCCAAGGGCAGAGCCTTTGGAGCGCTCGGCTGCGCCGGTTCGGCATCGTTCTGAGCGAAAAAAGACTTTTCCGCGGCTCACGCTCGTCTGTGGGTTGTCGCTGGCTGTCCTCCTGGCGACTTACACCTGGGTTTGGCGCACCGGTGATTTGCCGGAAGAACCGGCTGTCGCAGAGATGGCTGAGGAACCGATCACCAGCCAGCCCATCGCCGCTCAGTCGGCGCCGATCGCGCAGGCTCAGTCTTCAGAGCCGTTGGCCAATCAGGCTTACCCGCAAGGAGCAACGCAAACTTTGGAGGAAGGTTCGGCGCAGAGCAGCACGCCGGAAGATGCCGGCACTGTATTGGCCGCTAGAAACTCGGTCGAAGATGCCTCCCGCGGCTCAGTGACAGCTCAAAGGCCGCCCGCTGAACCCGTTCCAGAGAAAACCGTCGCCGAGCCAAGCAGCGCCCCCGTGGCGGAAGTGAATGTGGCTAGCGCGACGAACAAAAGTGACTCCGTGAGTCCGGGACCGGCGTCGATGGCGGTGGATCGCGGTGCAGAAAACGGCGCTGTCGAGGACGCAGAGCCTGTCGAAGGGAACGGTCAGGTAGTCAATACAGGCATCAGCGAAGGCACTCCTTCTGTTCGGGTACAGGCCGATCCTGAAGCGGCTCGAGACAGTGCTCTGGAACGAAAACTCCGGAAACTGTTGCAACGCCAGGACACCCAGGCAGCGGAGCGCCTGTTTGTCACCGAGGCCAGGGGACGAATCATGCCACGCAGCCGGGCTCTGGTAGCCCAGGAGCTGCTTGCGACGGGCCAGACTGAGGCCGCCATGGCGCTGCTGCCTGCCGGCGCGGTCCAGCAATCGGCTCAGTTACGTTTGCTCAAGGCCCGGGGGCTGGTGCAGCAGCAACGCAGCGCGGAGGCGCTGGTGCTGCTGTCCGATCAGCCGCCGGCCATCGCCTCTCATGCCGACTATTACGAAACCTGGGCCACGCTGCTGTATCAGAGTGGCGACTATGTGCAGGCACGACAGCTCTGGGCAGAGCTTATTAAAACCGACGACACTCGCAGCACCTGGTGGGCTGGCCTGGGTATGGCGCTGGATGCTCAGTCACAGACGGCCGCGGCCCGTAAAGCCTACGCCCAGGCATTGCTGTTGTCAGATCTGCCCAAGCCGCTTGACCGTTATCTGCGCCATCGCCTGAGCGCTTTACCAGTGGATCACTCGGGATGATCGGAGCCCCCATGTTTTTACGCAGGAGTTCGCCAGACTGTGTCTGATCTGAGACGAAAACTGAGAATCGGAGACCTTCTCGTGCAGAACGAGGTGATCTCCCAGGGCCAGCTCGAATCCGCGTTGAAGGCCCAGAAAAGTACGGGCCGCAAGCTGGGCAATACGTTAGTTGAGCTGGGCTACGTGGATGAAGATGACCTGCTCAATATTCTTTCCAAACAGCTACAGATTCCCTTTGTTCAACTGCGTCACTACCAGTTCAATAATTCTCTGGTAAAGCGACTGCCGGAAGCCCAGGCGCGGCGTCTGCGCAGCATTGTACTGGCAGAACAGAAAGGCAAGCTGCTGGTCGGCATGACCGATCCGATGGATATCTACGCCTACGACGAGCTGACACGGCTGTTGCAGATGCCAGTGGAAATGGCGGTGGTGCGGGAAAGCGAGCTGCTTACGGCACTGGACCAGGTCTATCGTCGCAGTGACGAAATTGCTTCGCTGGCGGAAGAGCTCGAAGGTGAGCTGGGCGAGGACGAATTCGATCTGGCTGACATGTCCGATCAGTCTGAGCAGTCCGAAACAGCGGTCGTCAAGCTGCTACAGACCTTATTCGAAGACGCCATTATCGCCCGCAGCTCGGACATTCATATTGAGCCGGATGAATCGGTCGTTCGGATTCGCCAGCGAGTCGATGGCGCTCTCCAGGAACAGGTGATGAAGGAGAAGCGAGTCAGCGCCGCACTGGTTCTGCGACTGAAGCTCATGGCCGGGCTGAATATTTCCGAAAAACGCTTGCCTCAGGATGGCCGCTTCAATGTGCGGGTGAAAGGCCGCAGCATTGACGTGCGTATTTCGACAATGCCGGTCCAGTTTGGCGAGGGCGTCGTTATGCGACTGCTGGACCAGAGCCAGGGCACGCTGGATCTGGGTGGCACCGGGATGCCAACGCCGATGTTGCAGCGGTTCCGGGAACTGATCGCCCATCCCCACGGCATGATTCTGGTCACCGGGCCGACAGGTTCGGGTAAGACCACCACGCTCTACGGCGCCCTCAACGAACTGAATCGGCCTGAAGTCAAAATCATCACCGCTGAAGATCCGGTGGAGTACCGCTTGCCGCGAATCACTCAGGTGCAGGTGCTCCCGAAAATCGGACTGGACTTTGCCACCGTGCTGCGTGCCAGCCTGCGTCAGGATCCTGATGTCATCCTGATTGGGGAGATGCGAGATCGCGAGACCGCGGAAATCGGTCTGCGAGCTGCCATGACCGGCCACCTGGTGCTTTCAACCCTTCACACCAACGACTCCATTGGCACGGCCATGCGTCTTATCGATATGGGCGCAGAACCGTTTCTGGTGGCCAGTTCCCTTTTGGGTGTGGTTGCCCAGCGGCTGGTAAGGCGGATCTGTGAGGACTGTAAAACACCCGTCGAGCTGACCGATCAGGAAAAGGTCTGGCTCGGTTCGTTCGATCGGGATCCCCTCGATGTCGCCGGCGATTTCATGAAAGGCAACGGCTGTTACCAATGCAACAACACGGGCTACCGGGGCCGGGTCGGTGTGTTTGAACTGCTGGTCCTGAATGAGGAAATCCTGGATGCCTTGCGCCGGCAGGATATTTCAGCCTTCAACAAAGCGGCTCATCGCAGCCCCGAATTCCGGCCTTTGAGCCAGTCGGCTCTGGATCTGGCTATCGACGGTGTGACCTCACTGGATGAAGTTGCCCGTGTGGCGGCGACCAGTCAGGCCCGCCTGGCTGAAGTTTTCCCTGACTCTCTGGCTGGGTCAGACGATCAATCTGGCTCGCCTCCATTTCCGGATGAATCTCCATGAGTGACCAGTTCCATTACCGGGGCAGAGACGGCCGGGGAGCGCTCGCTGAGGGAAAAATTGCAGGCACCAGTGCCGATGCGGTGGCCAACGAGTTGCTGGGTCGGGGCATAGTGCCGCTTGAAATCAAGCGCATCGCCGCGTCCAAAAGCGCTGCAGATATGGATCTGGCCAATCTGCCGCTGTTTCGTAAGAAAGTGGATCTGGATGAGCTGATCATTTTCTGTCGGCAAATGTATGCCCTCACCAAAGCCGGCATTTCAATCATCCGGATCATTCGTGGTCTGGCCGACAATACCCGTTCGCCAGTCATGAAAGACACTCTCCTGGACATCGCTCAACGCCTCGAAGGCGGCGTGGGTATGGCCGTGGCACTGCAGGCGCATCCCGAAGTGTTTTCTGATCTTTTTGTTTCCATGGTCCATGTCGGCGAAAACACCGGTCAGCTGGATGAGGCGTTTAATCGACTCAGCGCTGTTCTTGAACTGGAACGGTCTACCCGCAGGCAGGTGAAGCAGGCGCTTCGGTATCCGATTTTCGTATTGGTGGCGATTATCTCGGCAGTGCTGGTCGTCAATGTTTTCGTCATACCCAAGTTCGCGTCGGTTTTCGCAAAGCTGGGCGCGGATCTGCCTTTGCTGACCCAGGTCCTGGTTGCAACCTCGGATATCCTCGTCAATTACTGGTGGTCGTTTCTGTTTGTGGTGGCGGCCAGCATCGTTGGTTTCCGGCAGTGGAAGAAAACCGAGCAGGGCAAATTAACCTGGGATCAGTACAAGCTGCGCTTCCCGTTGATAGGGCCTTTACTGGAGCGGATTACCCTCAGTCGCTTCAGCCGAAACTTCGCGACCATGCTGGCCGCAGGCATGCCGGTGACCCGAGCGCTAACGGTCGCCGGCGATGCCAGCGACAACGCCTGGATGGGGCAACGAATACGCCACATGCGTGCCGGCATAGAAAGCGGCGATACGCTGCTTCGGGTCGCTCGGCATAGCGAGCTGTTTACTCCGTTGATTCTGCAGATGATTGCGGTTGGTGAGGAAACCGGCGCCGTCGACGCCATGCTCGATAACGTCGCGGATTTTTATGATGAGGAGGTCGATTACGACCTCAAGCGCCTGGCTGAGTCCATTGAGCCGATTCTGATCGTGAGCATGGGTGTGCTGGTGCTCATTCTCGCCTTGGGCGTGTTCCTGCCGATCTGGGACCTGGGAGCCGCAGCGACCGGTCGCGGTTAGGCAGAGCCCCAAAGTTCGCGGATGCACATTTACGTAAGTAAGTATACGAAATGTTACGTCTTTTTTTGGTGGGTCTGCTTAACTTTGAAGAACAAGAGCCGATATGTAACTCAAGGGCAAGCGGTTTACGCAGCCGAGGCGGAGAGAGGCTTTTCGCTGTTCGAGCTGATCGTGGTGCTCACCCTGATCAGCATTCTGGCCGCGGTGCTGGCCATGACGTTTAGCCATCTTGCCGGTCAGGCCCGGGAACTGCGGATGTCCGAAACAGCGAAATCGCTGAAGGCCGCGGTTCGATTGGCTCAGGTTCAGTGGCGCGCGGAGGACCGAACAGGCGCGGCCAGAAATCTCGCAGGATTCGGCGATGGCACGATCGACGTCAGCGACGCCGGCTGGCCGATATCGGCGGCAGGCGACAGAACGTCCGTTTCCCAGATGTCCACGGCGGATTGCCGCGATCTGTGGTTCGGCCTGCTGACGGATGCGGGGAACGGTGGATTACAGAAATTCGATGCGCAGTTGGTAAACCGACGCTGTGTGTTTGAAGAAAAGTCAGGCAGGGAGCCGGGACGGATTGTTTATCGACCAGATACCGGCGAGGTCAGAGTCGAGGAAGTATCTAACTAAATGGGCCCAGACTTTCACCTAAGAAAAGCCCTGAACTAATGAAATGTGGAGAGTAGACATGAAAGCAATCAGAGTGGGTAAGCCTGAGCAGGGTTTTACGCTGATCGAACTCGTTATGGTAATCGTGATTCTCGGCATTCTGGCCGCCTTCGCGCTGCCGAGATTTGCCAATCTGGGAGTTGAAGCCCGTGCTTCGTCTATACAGGGCGTACTGGGTGCGGTCCGTTCGGCCTCGGCGATTGCGCATGCCAAGTGTCTTGCTGAAGCAAACTGCTCAACCGGTGCCAGTTCAACGGCGACTATGGAAGGCGCCTCCGTGGCTATGGTCTATGGGTATCCTGCAGGTTCCGCTACAGGTATCCAGGCAGCCGCGCAGATTTCCGGGACAGACTTTACCGTTGCGGCTGCCAGTGGCGTAGTGACGATTCAAGCCACAGATGCGACTACGCCTGCGAACTGCCAGGTCAGCTACACCGAAGCGGCCAGCGGTGGTGTGCCAGCTATCACGTCTGATATTTCCGATTGCTGATCCTGCGAGCGGTTTGATATCGATTCATTGGGTGGGGCGGCTTCGCCCCACTTGCCAAAGATCGATACCGGACTTTTCGTTATGAGCGACCCGCCTTATGGCTAAGTCCACTGAAAAAAAGCCAGGCCCGAGTTTCACTCAGTCCGGATTCACTCTGGTGGAGCTGGTCTCCGCCATGGTGATTGCCGGGATTCTGGCGGCAGTGGGCATTGGCCTGTTTACATCCTCCTCCGGCTTTAGCCCGCTGATCGCTACCCAACAGCTACAATCTTCCATTCTTCTTGCGCAACAGGCCGCTTTCGCCGGAAACGACTTTCGTCGGCTGGTGATCAGCCAGACGTCCAATGAGTTTGTTTTTTCCGTCGAGGACACAGATCCAGGGACGTCTGACCGACTGGTGCAACAGGCGGTGCCGCGCTCCGGTACTTCTCTGACAGCGCCCGGTGGCGTGCCGTTTACGTTGACCTTCTCGGAGTCCGGCGCGGTCTCGGCAGGGCTTAATCAGGAGCTGGTTTTTACGGGTGAGAGCACCTACCGAATCTGTATCAGTTCTCTGGGTGCGGTCTATGCCGGGAATTGTCAATCATGAGAGGGGCAGCCCTGCAACATCTGTCTGATCAGCGGGGCATGACGCTGGTTGAACTGGTCATGACGATTGTCATTATCAGCGTAGCGATAGCCGGCGTTATCGGCGCATTTTCACTCGCGGCGGGCCGCAGCTCAGACGTTCTGAGTCAGGTCCGTGCCATTGAGCTGGCCCAGCTCTACGCCGATGAAATCATGGCGCGCCGCTACGATGAGTCCACCGGATCCGGCGGCACGCCAGTGTATGCCGGCAGCTGTAATATTGGCGCAGACGCCGGCGAAAGCCGCGCCACGTTTGACGATGTCGATGACTACCACAGCACCGACGATCAGCCACCTCGCAGTGCCGACGGGGCGATTTCCGGGTTCAGTGATTTTCGCGTTCAGGTGAGCGTTGTCTGCGCCGGAACGGGACTGGGGCTTGCCCAGCAGAATGCCAAGCGGATTGACCTGCTGGTGACCGCGCCGGGCGGTTATCAGTACGATTTTTCAGTCTACCGGGTGAACTTCTGATGAGGGCTCAGTCAGGCTTTACTCTGATCGAGCTGGTGATGGTGATTGTTTTGGGAGCCATCGTCAGCGTTATCTCGGTCCAATTCATCACCTATTCCACTTCGGCATCCATAAACACTGCCGAGCGGCAGCGCTCGGCAGTGGCCAGCGTGGTCATCAGCGAGCAGATCTCCCGCGCCCTCCGGGAGGCTTTGCCGGGATCAGTCCGTACCAACGGCTCCTGTATCGAATGGATACCGACTATTGCCGGATCGTCGTATCTTGATCTTCCGCAAAGCAGCGCCGAGGCTGGATTCACGGCTGTACCGCTCGCGAACAATGCAAGCGCCAGCGGTCGGATTGCGGTCTATGGCTATGGGCAGGATCTGTATCAGATCAGCAATCCCGGCCCTGTTTCGCCTCCGGCGACATTGCCGTCCGGTACTGCGCCGGTCACTGTCAGTTTTGATGGCGGGGCTCAACACCGCTTCAGCTCTTCCTCTCCTCAGCAACGATTTTTTGTCATTGGTGATCCCCGCACGTTTTGCCAGCAGGGGAGCTTTCTCTATCAGTACAGCGGCTACGGCTACCAAGGTTCCATCGCGAGCAGTCTTCCGTCGGCGATGCCCGACCGTCAGGTGCTCGCCGCTGGCCTGGTGCCAGGATCCGTCGACTTCAGAGTGACGCCTGCCACGCTTCAGCGAAATGCTGTGGTGGGATTTTCTCTGCAACTGGTCAACAGCGATGGCAGTGAAGTGCTGTCCGTGAGCCAGGAGGTCCAGATTCGCAATGTGCCCTGAATTCGGAGTCAATCGCCAGAAGGGTGCCGGATTGCCGATCGCGCTATTCGTGATCACGGTGCTCTCACTGATTGCCCTTCAGATGACTCGACAAATCGAAGACTCCAGTAATGCCGTGAGCCTGCAGGTGCAATCCCAACGGGCGTTCTTCGCGGCTGAAAGCGGTGCACAGACGGCAATGGCGCAAGGTCTTGCCAGCGGGTCCTGCTCTGGCTTCCCACGAACGCTCTCTTTTTCTGAAGCGGCGCTTGTCGGCTGCCAGGCTTCGCTTTCCTGCGATCTACGACAAGCCGACCTGGATTCTGACGGGAGCAATGAGAATATTCTGACGCTAATCAGTTCCGGACAATGCGGTGCGGGGATTGATCAGGCCGTTCGGACTATCGAGGTGACGCTGAGATGACGAACGTCAAGCTCAAGATCGGCATTTCAAAACTGCCCCGCTCTGCAGCCACTGTGGCGGCTGTATTCTGGTGGCTGCTTGCGCTTGTCTGCGCCGATGCCCAGAGCGCTACGGTTACCACCGGGTCGGGTTCGCCAGGAAGCTATACCTTCACCGTTCCTGCAGGTGTGAGCTCAATTACCGTAGAGGCGTGGGGCGGCGGCGGTCGTGGGGCCCGTAGTAACGGTGGCGGCGGTGGAGGTGGAGCCTATGCTCGCTCCGTTTTTAGCGTATCCGGTGGAGCGACCTATTCTTATCAGGTGGGTGCTGGCACCTGTTCTTCCTGTTCCGGTAATGGGGGAGCGAGCTGGTTCGGGAGTACCAGCACCCTTCTGGCGGCAGGAGGTGCTACCGCCAACTCCCAGAGCGGATCGAGCGGAGGCAGTGCAGGCAGTAGCATCGGCGCTGTTCGCTATAGCGGCGGTAGTGGGGCCTCTGGTGCTAACGGTTTTTTCGGACTGGGAGCCCGTGGCGGGGGTGGTGGATCATCCGCAGGCACTGGCAGTAATGGCGGGAGCGCCTCGGCGGCCACAGGTGGGGCTGCACCAGCTGGTGGAGGCGCAGGAGGCACGGGGGCTTCATCCCTTTTTATTGTCCTTGGCGGCGCCGGCGAATCGGGTTTCTTCCCTGGGGGAGGCGGCGGTGGCGGTACCAGCGCATTCCTTTCAGGGGGCGCAGGTGCCGGAGCGAATGGCCAAGTCCTGATTACTTACGAACAGGCGCTGATTCATCATATTGAACTGAGCCATTCTGGCTCGGGCATCACTTGCCAGTCGTCTCCAGTTACCGTGAAAGCCTGCATGGACGCCAGTTGCAGCGCCCTCTCGAGCGATCCGGTGACGGTGACACTGTCCCCGTCAGGGTGGATTGGTGGCGATACCTTTACCTTTACAGGCTCGACCACACGAAATCTGGCGATAACCACCGCGCAAACGGTGACTTTGGGAGTAACGAGCTCCAACCCCGCAACCTCTGACCCGACGCTCTGTCGTATTGGCGGCGGCAGCGCCTCGACCTCGGCTTGTGGGCTGCAATTTTATTCGTCGTTACTAAGCATGACGGTACCGACGCAAGTTGCCGGAAAAGACTCCGGGACCATCAAACTCCGGGCAATAGCGACCGATCCGGCGTCGTCCCAGTGTGTCCCTGCGTTTTCGAACACCACCCGCACGGTCTATTTTGAGCGCACGCTGCAAAGCCCAACAGCGGCTGCGGCTACGGCTCTGGCATCGGTCCGTGTCAACGGCACGGCTGTCGGATCGCGAACCGCTATCAGCACCGCTTTTGACAGTAACGGCGAAGCCAGTCTGATCCTCAACTATCCGGAAGCCGGTTCAGTGACCCTCGACGCTGAATATCTGGGCTCCGCATCGACCCAGGACACGGGGCTTCAGATGAATGGCAGTTCGACGTTTACAACGACGCCCGCCGGATTTTGCATCCAGTCTCCGGATGCCAATGCCGAGTGCAGCGGAACGCTTTCCGATTGCTCTGTTTTTAAGGCCGCTGGCGACGTATTCAATCTCGGTATTCGTGCGGTGGCCTGGGAAACCTCCGGCGAAAGCGGCGCTGATTTCTGTGCAGGGAATTCCACCACCCGCAACTTCCGATTCAGCAACTTGCCTCTGAGCCACTCTCTGACCGCGCCTGCCGGGGGGGATGCGGGGAATGCAGGGGTTACCTCCCTTTCGTTCTCCAACAGTAATGGCGGCAACACTACCGTCAGTCAAACGCTGAGCGAGGTGGGCGTCTTCCGGTTTTCAATTGCCGGCGGCCAGCCCTATCTCGGGGCAACGCTGCCGGCTGCAGAGTCCGCCAATCTGGGCCGGTTTGTTCCAGCATCGTTTCTGCTCGATGTTGTGGATCCGGGCACGCTGGCGCCGGCCTGTACCGGAAGCCCCGGTTTTACGTACATAGGGCAGGAATCGGGCTGGTCAGCACTGCCGACTTTGCAGATCCGCGCCTTGAATCGCTCAGGCAACCTGACGACGAACTACACCAATGGCGCCTTCCAGAAGCTGGCGATTACGGACCTCGGCAGGACGGCTCCTGCCGCGGATGACGTGACGACGTTGAGCGATGGCGTAACACCCGCACCAGTAATTGTTACCGATGGCGTTCCTTCGCTTTCGATTGCTTCACCCGGCATTCTCGGCTGGAACTTTTCTCTGGCGGACAGTTTTCGCTATGACAAAACCCCGGCAGCGAGAGTGGCGCCGTTCCAGCCGGAGTTAACGTTTAATCTGGCGGCCTTTAGTGATTCCGATGGCGTGTCCTCTCAGCCGTCGCCGCCATCTGTCACGCCAGCCGCAGGATTCCCCCAGCGCTACGGAAGACTGCGGATGATCAACGCCCAAGGGCCGGAGACCGTCAGCCAGCTCAGCATGGGCTTCGTTATGGAATACTGGGATGGCACCCGATTTGTGATTAATCGCGATGATAACTGCTCGGCCTGGACGACCGCCGACATCACTTATTCTGGTAATCACAGCACTCTAAGCAGTGCCTCCGGAATCGTCGCGTCCGGGACGTCCACTCTGAGTATTCAGCCTAATGGCAGTCGGGGTACGGACACCGCCGAGTGGAATCTGCCCGTATACCTGCAGGATGACTGGAGCGGCACCGGACTAATCAATCCGACCGGATTGGCCACGCTTGGTGTGAACCGTGGCGACGACCGGATTATTTACTGGCGGGAGCGCTAGGGAGCCAATCAGAGGCTCCCCAGTGCAGCCGGATGGCTGCACTGGGGAGGCGTAGGCCGATTTTCGCGGAGAGTGAAGGGGAAGCCCAGCCGTTCGTCAATCGGTATCAATCAACGTCCGCTGGGGCGTCCAGGTTCAATTCCTTGATTTTGCGGGTCAGGGTATTGCGACCCCAGCCGAGCAGGATAGAGGCATCGCGTCGCCGTCCGCCGGTATGTCTGAGCGCTGTCTCGATCATGATTTTCTCGAACTCGGGCACCGCGACATCCAGAATGCTGCGATGACCTCGTTTGAGTTCCTGCTCTGACCAGCTGCGCAATCCTTCCTGCCAGGTTTGGCCTGTGGGCGGTGTTTCTGCCTGTTGCAGCAGCTCCGGTGGCAGATCATCGATGTGAATTTCCCGACCGCTGGCCATTACCGTCAACCATCGACAGGTATTCTCCAGCTGGCGGACGTTGCCGGGCCAGGGAAGGGTGGTCAGATACTCTTCGGATTCGGGGCGCAGCACTTTCGGGTCCACCGACAGTTCGCGGGCTGCTCGTTTCAGGAAATGGGCCATCAGCCGGGGGATGTCTTCGCGTCGCTCGGCCAGGCGTGGCAAGTGTACCCGGATGACGTTCAGTCGATGGAACAAATCCTCCCGAAAGCTGCCCGCGGTCACCAGTTTTTCCAGGTTCTGGTGAGTCGCTGCGATGATTCGCACGTCGACCTTGATGGGTGTGGTGCCGCCGACGCGATAGAATTCGCCGTCTGCCAGCACCCGCAGCAGTCGGGTCTGGGTGTCTGCCGGCATATCACCAATCTCATCCAGGAACAGGGTGCCATTGTTAGCCTGTTCAAATCGACCCTGCCTGGCAGCTCCCGCGCCAGTAAAGGCGCCTTTTTCATGGCCGAACAACTCAGACTCGATCAGGTCTTTGGGGATTGCCGCCATATTGAGCGCGATAAACGGATGCTTGGCCCGCGGGCTGTGGTTATGCAGTGCCTGGGCAACGAGTTCTTTACCCGTCCCACTTTCACCGTTGATCAGCACCGTTATGTTGGAATGAGACAGCCGCCCGATAGCGCGGAAGACCTCCTGCATTGCCGGTGCTTCACCAATGATTTCGGCATGGCGCTGATTATTATCCGGAGCAGGTTCTGAGGCCGCTCGGCGCTCTCTACTGTGGGCGACTGCACGTTTTACGAGGGCAACGGCGTCATCGACATCAAAGGGTTTGGGTAGATATTCAAAAGCGCCGGTCTGGTAGCTTGTAACAGCACTTTCCAGATCGGAGTGAGCGGTCATGATAATAACCGGAATATCCGGGTGTTCTTCGACTATTCGCGCCAGCAGCGTGATGCCGTCAATACCCGGCATGCGGATATCGCTGATAATCGCGTCCGGCTGTTCCTGTGCCATCCTGGCCAGCACCTGGTCGCCGCTTTCAAACACCGCGGGCTGCATGCCCGCTTGTGTCAGGGCGCGCTCAAGAACCCAGCGAATGCTGCGATCGTCGTCGATAATCCAGACGTTCGCCGATTGAGTCATAGGTGCTCCTCCAATGGCAGGAAAATGATGAAATCTGTTTTTCCTGGCTCACTTTCACATTCCACCAGTCCATGATGCTGACTGATGATGCTTTGGGTGATCGACAGTCCGAGCCCTGTTCCATTGGCGCGTCCGCTGATCATGGGATAGAAAATATTCTGCAAAAGTTCTGCCGGTATACCCGGGCCGTTATCGATGACGTCGATCCGGCAGACCAGACGGTATCGCTTGGCGCCGATGGTAAACTGCCGAAGCGCGCGGGTCCGGAATGTCAGGGTCGGCGCGTCGCTGGACCGGTCGCGATCCTTCTGTTCGAAAACGGCTTCCATGGCATTGCGGGCGATGTTCAGAAATGCCTGGATTAATTGCTCTTTGTCCCCGTTGAATTCCGGCAGGCTGGGATCGTAATCCCGGACCACGTTAAGTCGACCGTTGCATTCGGCATCCAGCAGTGTGTTCACCCGCTCAAGCACTTCGTGAATGTTTGTATGAGCCAGGCGAAGAGCACGATTAGGCCCTAGCATTCTGTCGACCAGGCTGCGAAGCCGGTCCGCTTCTTCAATAATGACTTTGGTGTATTCCTTCTGGCCGTCGTCCTGCAGTTCCCGGTCCAAGAGCTGGGCTGCGCCCCGAATGCCCCCCAGCGGATTCTTTATTTCGTGGGCCATCCCTCGTACCAGAATGCGCGAGGTCTCGTGCTGGGAAATCATGTCCTCTTCACGACTGATCCGGAGCAGGCGATCCCTCGGCTGCATCTCCAGCAGAAGCTCTGAATCGGAACCCGACATGGGTATCACTGAAAAATCCACATTCAGCCGCAAGCCAGAAGCGAGAACGATCTCAGTCTCCCGGCGAGTGTAAGACTGGCCGTTATCCGCAGCCGCCCTGAGTGTATGGATAGCGGACTCAGCATCCGTAAAAATCTGGGGGAGCGGATGGTTGCCGATCCTTGTCAGGCTTGTCTCGAACAGACTTTCCGCAGCTGGATTGAGATAACGCACCACCAGATCGCTGTTCAGAACCACAACGGCTGTGCTGAGATTGTCGAGAATGAGTTTGTAGGCCGGAGTGGATGGCATCGGCTCCCCCTGTTACTTCGCGATGATTTGCAAGAAATGAACCAAAACGGCACACGCCATCAACTTAGAGCTCAAGCGGTCGCTGAGGGATGATCAGGTGACGGAACCCGCGGGCCGGCGCAGTGCAAACCCGGGGCGGTAGAGGTAGGGGCCTGCCCATTTTGCCGAAATCGCCCAAAACTGATTCAGATGAATGAATCATTATAGTGCGCGTGCGGCAAAACGGTGCTTGGAGAGCTTCCAGCTAACTCCATATCGCTATGAGGGCCCCACAGAGGTAGTTCGGGGTTGCCCAGAAACTTCCCTAAGCTATTTCAGTTTAGACGGCTGGTGTAGCGTGAAGTTAATCGGCTTGCTTTGAATCAGCGAGTTGCCAGAATCGTCAACCACTTTTACGGATAGCTGATGCTGGCCCCGGAATACGCCATCAAGCATGACCTGGCTGCTTGAGGTTTGCCGGACGGTTTCGCCATCCAGGGCTATCTGAAACTGATGGCCTTTCTGTAGTGGCGGCTCAGTGGTGTAACGAACCGTCACTTCCCCGGATGCAGACCAGAATGCGTCACCGTCGCCGGGGGAGGTGACGGTCAGCGACTGGTAGTTTGCCGGAGCGCTACTTTGAGCCGGGTTGTTACCGGGCAATTCTCTAAGCTGCTGAGCGTCGGCGTCACCTGAATTGTTCTGAGGCTTGGGCAGGGAAATCGTGGTGATCGGCGGGACCTCGATCTTTTTCGCGCCGTCGGAAGCCTCATCCGAATAGTAGACGTTGCCGTTGCTATCGACGCGTTTGTATATCTCAGCGTGGGCGGCAACAGAAGCAAGTGTGGTCAGCAAAACCAGGCTACGGAGGCTCAATGCCATAGGCTTCTTATTCATAAGGGGTCTCCCGTTGGAACCCCCTGATTATCGGTATCAGACGGGCTAAAAGCAAAACCACAAAAAAGCCCCGCAGGGGGCGGGGCTCTCGATGACTTCTGTCTGCCTGATTTCGCTTAGCAGGAGTAGTACATCTGGAACTCGACCGGGTGAGTGGTCATGTTCAGCTTCTCGACTTCTTCACGCTTGAGCGCGATGTAGCCGGCGATCATGTCTTCAGTGAAGACGCCGCCGCGAGTCAGGAACTCGTGGTCTTTTTCCAGGGTATCCAGCGCTTCCTGGAAAGTTTCCGCTACCGTCGGGATGTTCAGCGCTTCTTCCTTCGGCAGATCGTACAGATCCTTGTCCATGGCATCGCCAGGGTGGATCTTGTTCTGGATGCCGTCCAGGCCAGCCATCATCAGAGCGGCGAAAGCGAGGTACGGGTTAGCGGACGGATCCGGGAAACGTACTTCGATACGACGCGCCTTGGCGCTGCTTACCCAGGGGATACGGATAGAAGCTGAGCGGTTACGGGCAGAGTAAGCCAGCATAACCGGGGCTTCGAAGCCAGGAACCAGACGCTTATAGCTGTTGGTAGAGGCATTAGTGAAGGCATTGATAGTTTTGGCGTGCTTGATGATACCGCCAATGTAGTACAGCGCCTCTTCGCTCAGGCCTGCGTAGCTGTCACCTGCGAACAGGTTCTTGCCGTCTTTGGCCAGAGACATGTGCACGTGCATACCTGAACCGTTGTCGCCTACCAGCGGCTTGGGCATAAAGGTCGCTGTTTTACCGTAGGCGTGGGCAACGTTGTGTACGCAGTACTTCAGAATCTGAACTTCATCAGCCTTGCGGGTCAGAGTGTTGGCGCCAACGCCGATCTCACACTGGCCGGCGGTGCCGACTTCGTGGTGGTGAACTTCGATTTCCAGACCCATGGATTCCATAGCGGCACACATTGCGCCACGCAGGTCATGCAGGCTGTCTACCGGAGGAACAGGGAAGTAACCGCCTTTGACGCCCGGACGGTGACCGATGTTGTTGCGATCAAAGTCGTCGCCGGATACCCAGGCGGCTTCTTCAGAATACAGCTCGTAGGAAGCGCCTTTCATGTCAACGCTGTATTTGACGGAATCAAATACAAAGAACTCTGGCTCAGGACCAAACAGAGCGCTATCAGCGATGCCGGTTGACTTCAGGTATTCTTCGGCGCGGCGAGCAACAGAGCGTGGGTCACGCTCGTAACCCTGCATGGTAGAAGGCTCTACGATGTTGCAGGTCAGGTTTACGGTGGTTTCTTCGGTGAACGGATCAACCACAGACGTTTCGTCGTCTGGCATCAGAATCATGTCGGATTCGTTGATGCCTTTCCAGCCAGCGATGGAAGATCCGTCGAACATCTTGCCGTCTGTGAAGAAATCTTCGTCGATTTCGCTGACCGGCATGGTGACATGCTGCTCTTTACCGCGGCTGTCAGTGAATCGCAGATCCACCCATTTGGCTTCGTGTTCTTTAATCAGATCCAGCGTTTTCGCCATTATTACGTGCTCCGTTCCTCGACCCGCCAGGCGGGTCTCTTTGCTTTTAATTCAGGCCGGCGCATCTTTGCGTACCGGCTTCTCAAAAAAACGTGGCGCAAATCAATGACCCGGTGAAGGCTTGGGTCTTCTCAGCCAGAGGCCTGAAAACCGCGGCGCCTTGCGGGGCCACCCAGCATGCCTGGAAATTTGGCTAACGGGAATAAGGCAAAAATCCTGCCATATCATTGCGACTGCTCCACAACGGCGCAAGCTGGCGAGCTGGCGGTATTTTTTCAAGCCGCCAGTGGGCTGGGAGAGGCTAGTGAAATAACAGAAAAGCACCAAAGTGGTGCATTAACTTTGTATTAGGATTTTTTTGGTGCAGGTTCCGCCTGGCTCACACAAAGCTTGCGGTTGTCGCCATTCAGACATGGGTGGAGCCGGGCATTGGTTGAACATATAAACGTCACAGGGTTTCAGATATAATGCGCGGCCCCGAAACCGGGCCCAATAGGTTTCGAGCCCATTTTACTTGGAAACTCCCGTCTCCGGCCTGCCTTAATCCAGCGGTACGGACATTATTTCGCAGGGTATCGCTGTGATCGAAAATCTACGTAACATCGCTATTATCGCCCACGTTGACCACGGTAAAACAACGCTGGTTGATAAACTTCTTCAGCAGTCCGGCACGCTGGACCGCCGCAGCTCCGGTGACGAGCGGGTCATGGACTCGAACGATCAGGAGAAGGAGCGGGGAATCACTATCCTCGCCAAAAATACGGCCATTAACTGGCAGGACTACCGCATCAACATCGTTGATACCCCAGGGCACGCCGATTTTGGTGGTGAGGTTGAGCGGGTTCTCTCCATGGTTGATTCCGTGCTACTGCTGGTAGACGCCGTTGACGGGCCAATGCCCCAGACCCGTTTCGTCACCCAGAAGGCTTTCGATCAGGGCCTGCGTCCAATCGTGGTCGTGAACAAGATCGACCGTCCTGGCGCCCGTCCCGACTGGGTTATCAATGAGGTTTTTGATCTCTTCGATCGTCTGGGCGCGACCGACGAACAGCTGGATTTCCCGATTGTCTATGCCTCTGCGCTGAACGGCATTGCCGGGATGGATCCGGACGAAATGGCTGAGGACATGAGTCCTCTGTTTGACGTCATAACAAAGCAGGTCCCACCGCCTGCCGTTGACCTCGAAGGTCCGTTCCAGATGCAGATTTCGTCTCTGGACTACGACAGCTATGTGGGCGTTATCGGCATCGGCCGTATCAAGCGTGGCCAGCTCAAGCCGGGTCAGCAGGTGGCCATCGTTGACCGCGAAGGTGCCAAGCGCAACGGTAAAGTGCTTGAGGTTAAAGGCTTCCTCGGATTGGATCGGGTGCAGGTCAGTGAGGCTCGGGCGGGAGACATCGTCTGTATCAGTGGTATCAGCGAGCTGTTCATCTCCGATACACTCTGTTCTCCCCAGGCCATCGAAAAACTGCCTCCGCTGACCGTCGACGAGCCCACCGTGAGCATGACCTTCCAGGTCAACGACTCGCCGTTTGCCGGTAAAGAAGGCAAGTATGTCACCAGTCGTAATATCAAAGAGCGTCTGGAAAAAGAGCTCCTGCACAACGTGGCACTGCGTGTCGTCCAGGGAGACTCAGCCGAGAAGTTCAAAGTGTCCGGTCGTGGCGAGCTGCATCTTTCTGTGCTGATCGAGACCATGCGCCGTGAGGGCTTTGAGCTGGGAATCTCCCGCCCTGAGGTTGTTCAGCGTGAAGTGGACGGCCAAATCCAGGAACCCTACGAATTCGTGGTGATCGATGTTGAAGATCAGCATCAGGGTTCGATCATGGAAGTTATGGGTCTGCGTCGCGCTGACCTGCAGAATATGGTTCCGGATGGTCGCGGCCGTACCCGCCTCGAATTCATCATGCCGGCGCGTGGACTGATCGGTTTCCGTAACCAGTTTCTGACCATGACGTCTGGCTCAGGCATTCTGACCAACGTGTTTGATCACTACGGCCCGGTCAAGGGCGGCGAGATCGATCATCGTAATAATGGCGTGCTGGTTTCCATGGTTGACGGCAAAACCCTTGGCTATGCGCTGTTCAGTCTGCAGGAGCGTGGCCGGCTGTTTATTGATCCAGGCACCGAGGTTTATGAAGGCATGGTGATTGGTATCCACAGTCGCGATAACGACCTTGTGGTTAATCCGACCAAGGCCAAGCAGCTGACCAATATTCGCGCTTCAGGGACTGATGAGAACATTCTCCTCACGCCGCCGATCCGCATGACACTCGAGCAGGCTCTGGAATTCATCGATGACGATGAGCTCGTTGAGGTGACGCCGGAGTCTGTTCGTATCCGCAAGAAGTTCCTGAAAGAGAACGAGCGTCGCCGGGCCAGTAAGAAAGGCTGATTCGGCGCTGCCCGAGCCCGTGCGACTGACCAAGTCCGTCGAACGGCGGCGGCAGGCTCGCTTTGAAAGTGAATAGAAAGAATAAACACAGAGGCAGCTTCGGCTGCCTTTTTGTTTTTACGGCCTGGGCGTAGACTCAAAGGCTATAAAGGGACAGTTGGCTGGCGACCACCAAACGCCGTGGAGTCGGCGACTGTTCCTGCGATATTGGCCGCACAGGATCCTGCCATGCTGACGCTTTATCCCGACATCAAACCTTATGCCGAGCACCGGCTGAAGGTGGACCCGCCCCACGAGCTTTACTTCGAAGAAAGCGGCAATCCCGATGGCATGCCTGTTCTGGTGGTGCATGGCGGCCCGGGCGGTGGTTGCGACGCTTACCTGCGACGGTTTTTTGATGCCGAGCGTTTCAGAATTATTCTGCTGGACCAGCGGGGAGCGGGAAAGTCGACGCCGCTGGCGGAGCTGGAAGGCAATGACACCCAGTCGCTAGTCGCCGACATGGAGCGTATTCGAAATTTCCTCGGCATCGATCGCTGGCTGCTGTTTGGTGGAAGCTGGGGCTCCACGCTCAGCCTCGTGTATGCCCAGGCGCATCCTGAACGGGTGCTGGGGATGGTGCTTCGCGGTATATTCTTGTGCCGGCCGCGTGACATTCACTGGTTTTATCAGGACGGCGCCAGCAGGGTATTCCCGGATTACTGGCAGGATTATGAATCCCTGATTCCAGTTGAAGAGCGGAGTAATATGGTTTCTGCCTACTATCGGAGGCTGACCAGCAGCAATGAACTGGAACAGATTCAGGCCGCCAAGGCGTGGTCTATCTGGGAAGGGCGCTGTGCGACGCTGCATCCGAATCCGACGGTGGTGGAGCGATTTGGCCATCCTCATACGGCCATCGCGCTGGCCCGCATCGAGTGCCACTATTTCATGAATAACTCGTTTCTGGAGCCCGATCAGATTATCCGCAATGCTCCGACTTATGCCCATATCCCCGGATACATCGTCCATGGGCGTTATGACATGGTCTGCCCGCTAGAGAACGCGCTGGAACTGAGCCGGGTATGGACCAACAGTCGTCTCAGGATCATCCGGGATGCCGGTCACTCAGCCTCCGAGCCGGCAATTGTCGATGCGTTGATGCAGGCCGCAGAGGATCTCTGTGATCGTCATGAAAAGGGCGAGCTTTGATTTCTCTGATGAGCCCAGCACGATGAAACTGTTGCTCCAGCGCGTCACCTCCGCAAGAGTGGAGGTTGATGATCAGAACGTTGGCGAGATTGATCGGGGTATGCTGGTTTTTGTGGGTGTCGAAAAGACCGATACCTCAGAAACGGTCCCGGCCGCAGTCGCTCGGCTTCTGAAGTTTCGGCTGTTTGCTGACGAAGCGGGCAAAATGAATGGCTCTTTGAACGATACCGCGAATCACTTGCTGCTCGTGCCCCAGTTCACTCTTGCAGCGGATACCCGCAAAGGTAACCGGCCCGGATTCTCCGTTGCGGCGCGACCGGATGTCGCGGAAGGCCTCTTCGATGAAATGGCGGAACAGCTGCTTTCGATCCTCGGGCCCGGGCGTTTTGCTACCGGCCAATTCGGTGCTGACATGGCGGTCCATCTGACCAACGACGGTCCGGTAACCTTTCTGCTCGATCTTTAGAGGGCTCTTCTGAGTCCCGTGATAGTCCTTCGGCCCCCCCTTTGCACCGAAAAAAATGAGTTGCCTTTAAATGGTGCGAGAAGCCTGCTTATGACCAGGGCTGGTGCAGTGGCTCGTCACGAAAACGTAATGCCCGTGTTTTATAAAGCCCTAACCGACTGAGTAGGCTCTATTAAATTCCTGTTGGCCCTTATCTTGATTAATGGCTCGCGGTGAACGGGTGTTACGCAAGTCAGCACCGCTGAAATGGGCCAGATACAAAAAACAGGGTCCAAAAAGTTGCAAATATCGCAGCCCTGTATTAAAAATTCTTTCAAATCACGTGGCACTTCAAGAGAATGCTGTAAGTGATTGAAGGCGAAGGTTTCGAGGCAGTCTGGGTTATCAATAGCCGGGTTTTCCTGGCCGAAGGACGATGGAGACGATGGCATGGTCCAGCGTTGCTCCGTCACCGGGTGAATGACGATCCGAACGCGCACCTCGGTTGCGGTCAGGCGAACAGTTGTTTACAGAATGTCATTAAAATGACATGTTTGTGCAGCACAGTCTGGCCTGAATCAGGCTTGAGCCTACCCGAGTACTAAAACAGAGCGGGTCACACCCGTCGAAAAAACCTGAGTTACAACGTAAAAGGAAGATGAAAATGAAGAAGACGCTCATCGCTTCTGCTATTGCAGCTGCCGGCTTCTCCAGTGTGGCCCTGGCACAAGAAAACCTAGGGATGATGGATACCCAGGCTCAAATGGACGCCGCTGAACTGGCTGCATCCATGGATGCCATGCCGACTGTCTACGGTAACATTCAGCTGGCAGTCAGCTACGACAACGAAGAAAACGGCGGCGAAGACGGCTGGAACCACTTCGATAACGGCTCTACCATCGGCATCAAGCACGACCACGAGCTGGCGCCGGGCTGGACTGCTTTCGGTAAGATCGAGCTGGAAGGTATTTCTGCCGATAACAAGAGCCAGTCAGAAGGTCTGTCTGCTCTGGACGAAGCCTACATCGGTGTTGAGTCTGATGACTTCGGTAAGCTGTGGGTAGGTTCTGACGATTCTCAGTACGAAGTGCTGATCGACGGTATCAACCAGTACTACGAAGTGGCCACCTACAATTACAAGGCCGGTATGTACGAGACTGGCGAGGGCGACCTGATTCAGTACACCTCTCCTTCTTTCAGCGGCTTGACACTGCACGCTGCCGTCTCCTTCCAGGGTAAGCGCGACGACGCATACGATGACGACTTGGGCAACAACAATGGTGGAGATTTTCCATATCAGCTGGGTGTTCAGTACACCGCTGACATGTTCTCTGTAGCCATCGCGATGGATTCCAACGATGCCGCGGCGGACACGTCGAACAGCTACGGTATTCACGCTCAGGTCATGCCAATTGAAGAGCTAACCGTTGGCGCTATCTACGCTTTCCGTGAGGGCGACTCTAACCCGGATTTCTCATAGTGCTCCAACAACCTTCGCAGACCAAGCCTGGTAGTGCCAGATCCGAGTGGTCATGGTCGAAGTTGGCGATTATTTAGCCAGTTTCCGGCATTCAGGCACAACTCCCCCTTT